>Ga0255052_10000871_pt1 | contig 23505 bp, 22 predicted proteins | sample JV7_2_21_MG_FD_188632 | JGI IMG/M metagenome (GOLD analysis project Ga0255052, IMG submission 188632) | Seawater microbial communities from Jervis Inlet, British Columbia, Canada - JV7_2_21 | ecosystem: Environmental > Aquatic > Marine > Inlet | place: Canada: British Columbia | collected... | reverse complement strand
AACATTAGTTGACCCTTCAAAAGCTTCTTTGATTACTGATTTCGCTGCAGGACAATTGGGGCAGTCGTCCTGTGTGAATAGGTATAGAGTTGGTGTCGTAGCTAGTCCTCCCGGCTTTTGCATCAAACACACCCTCCCGGTAAGAAGGGGTAAAATAAAATGTGCCAATCTGATAATAAAAGCGTGACGACGCTAGGAGTCGGCTTGTAACCTTGCTCTATGCCATCCGGAGGAATCCATGTGTCATACATCTTATCGAGAGTTATTGTTCGGGTCTGCTTCTTAAGGTCATACAAATTCTGAACAGTTCCACGTAGTTCAGAAGTAGAGTTTAACGGGCCCCAATGGGAGAATTAGTCAAAGTTTCCGGTGAAAATCACCATGTAATGAAAAAAAGGAATAATCGAATTTGGCGCGGTTCGCTTATTCCAAATTAATAATAAATAGCAGATTCAGATTCAGGTGGAAAACTAGAATAGGTGGTCGTATATTCTTAGATTGAAAAGGAGATAACAGTGTGCCAATATATCTGAGAGCTAGGACTCCTCTGGATGGATGGACACGCATTGTAAGGAAAATCATGGAAACTGGTATGTCACGTGTCGATGAGAGGAATAGTGAAACTCGATGGTATGAGAATGTAATGATCACCATAGTCGATCCCTACACAGACCGAGTCAGTGACAAATACCCATTCAGTGAAGAAGTACTCCGTGACAAATATGCTACTCAACTCCTCAATCCCGACCGAATGGACTTTGATTACACATATGGTGAAAGACTCAATGCGTGGGGTGAAGAAATCCTCAATCAGATTGATTATGTGATTAAGAAACTAATAGAGAGTCCACATTCCAGAAGAGCAGTAGCCACGACTTGGGATCCGAGAAAGGACATGATTGTTGATGAGGTGCCCTGCCTGAACCACTTTGTATTCATGATGCGGGAGGGTTTCCTTGACCTCTCTGTCATGATACGTTCAAATGATATGTTTGGAGCTTGGCCAGCCAATGTATATGCGCTTAGTGAACTTCTGATTTATGTTTCTGAGAGGACTGAACTCAATCCGGGGACAATAACTACACTCTCAGTGAATGCTCATATCTACAAACACGATTGGGAAAAAGCAGAAAAAGTCGGACCCGCTTAATTCATATAGACCTTTAGTCTGAATCGGTTTCAATTAGTATCTAAAAACATCTTCAGGTTTCAATTAGTACCTATGAACCACAAAACATCAATGGAGTGAAACTGAATGGACGATACCGATAAAAAGCTAGTATCAATTTTACAGAAGAATGGTAGAACCAGCCTCTCAGACATCGGGAACAAATTAGGGATGTCTCATGTTGCTGTAAGTAAAAGACTTGACAAACTTGTGGGAGCGAATCTTGTACAAATCACTGCAGGTGTAAACACTGAGATTCTCGATACCAAGATATTCTTCATAGGACTTGAAACCGAAAATATGGAAGTGGCAGAACGTATTCAAGAGTCCTACAAAAACTGCCCAAGGTTATTGATGTTCGCTCCAGTCACTGGAAGATACAATATCTTTGCTGTAATGATTGCAGAAGACACTTGGAGTTTGGAATCAATAATCGGTACATGCAGCATTAGGACTGAACCTGGAGTGAGAAGATCAGAGAGCTGGTTTGGTAATGCTCCAATCTATCCTCAGTTTCTTCCATTGAATTTAGCCCCTGAGCAGACGGGTTCGCCTACCGCACCTTGTGGAAGGAATTGTGGAATCTGTAAGAGATATCTTGCGGACAAATGCATGGGTTGCCCACCAACGAGTGTCTATAGAGGCAAACTGTGGGCATCACCTGTACAAGTAAAGAAACGACGAAAGAGCAAGAGTTAACTCTAACTATGGCGTGGACTACCACGTGAGACCAATGAGCGACCTCTTCATTCACCCACTTGCTGTTATTGATGAAGGAGCAAAGATAGGAGAAGGAACTAGAATCTGGCACTTTGCACACGTCAGAGGAACAGCTTCAATTGGAAAGAACTGTATCATTGGGAAAGACGTCTACATTGATGCGGATGTCGTCATTGGGAGTAATGTTAAAATTCAGAATGGTGTTTCAGTCTACAAGGGAGTTACTATCGAGGATGATGTTTTCTGTGGCCCACATATGACCTTCACAAATGATCTGTATCCTAGAGCATTTGGTGATACATTTGAAATCATTGATACTCGGGTCAAGAAAGGTGCGACTATCGGAGCTAATGCAACCATAGTATGCAATACTACACTTGGTGAATACTGCATGATTGGGAGCGGAGCTGTGGTCACAAAGGATGTCCCGGCTCATGGTCTCGTAGTCGGCAATCCTGCCAGGTTAGTGGGTTATGTCTGCATGTGCGGCCAACCACTAAGTGAAGAGGACTCGAAGGACGACGAGTTCATCACAATGATATGTTCGGCTTGCGACTCGAAGATTAAGATATCGAGGAACTAAGAAACCGAGAGAGGTAGGTCTCCATTGTCATCGTTGTACAAGAAGTTCGTGAACGAGCGAGTGACAGACCTAGTTAGTCAGAAGAAGAACATCCGAAATGTCACTATCATCGCACACATTGATCATGGCAAAACTACACTTAGTGACTCATTGATTGCAGCTTCAGGACTCCTTTCAAAAGATGTCGCCGCGGCCGCAAGGCTTCTGGATTACGACCTCATCGAACAACAGCGAGGTATTACGATCAAAGCTTCGGGCATTTCTCTTGTTCATTCATTCAATGAGTCTGACTACTTGATCAATTTAGTCGATACTCCGGGGCACATCGACTTTTCGAGTCATGTCACCAGGGGCTTGAGACTGACTGATGGTGCAGTGATAGTTATTGATGCCATTGAAGGAATAATGGTTCAAACAGAGACCGTGACCAGACAAGCAATGATGGAACTTGTAAGACCGGTTCTTTTTGTGAATAAAGTTGACAGATTAATGAGAGAACGAAAGCTCACAGGACGAAAGACTGCTGAAGAGATCAATAAAGTAGTTCGCGAATTCAACGCGATGCTTGGAAAATATCTTGATGACGATTTATTAGAGCAGTGGGAAGTTTCGTTCAGTAATGGATCACTATCAGTGGGCTCAGCTCTGAACAAATGGGGATTGGACATAGTTTCTCTAAAGGATAAGACTGGGGGTAGTGAAGATCCACCAGATTTAGCAAATGCATTTCTTGAGATTTTGGAAGAAATCGAGGAAACATACAGATTTGATAAACGCAAAGAGCTTACAGAGAATTATCCAATAGCAAGAGTCATACTCGATTCAGTCGTCAGAGTAATTCCAAATCCAGAAGTAGCTCAGACCTATCGAATTCCCTCATTCTGGGAGGGAGACCCTGCTTCAAAGATTGGCAAGAATCTCCTAAGTTGTAGTAATGATGGACCATGTATCTGCATGGTCGGTGACGTGCAGCCTGACAGACACGCATCTTCTGTTGCTGCTGTTCGAGTATTTTCAGGAGTTCTTACTCGTGCTAAGCCATTGATAAATCTGAGAACGGATGAAGAACGAAAATCTCTGCAGATTGGACTGCATATGTCAAAGACCAGAGTAGAACTTCCAAGTGTTCCTGCAGGAAATCTAGCATTCATTACTGGGTTGAGGAATATTGCAGTTGGCGATACATTGGTTGGTAAGAGAATAGAGAACATGAAACCGATGAGTAGTTTACAATATCCAACTGAATTAGTTGTCACCTACACAATTGAACCAAAGAAACTCTCGGAACTAGGAAATATCCAAGAACCAATCGAAGAGTATGTCAGAACTGATCCGGCTCTGGAGTTTGAGGTCAATACTGAAACTGGAGAGATGCTCTTGTCAGGTGCAGGAGAACTCCACATCGAAATTTCCGTTGAAAAATTGACTAGGCAGGGTGTAGAGGTGCGACTTGGGAAACCCATGGTTCTTCTCAGGGAGCAAATAACAAAGGACGGAAATCAATGTACAGGAGGAAATGAGAGTACAAGCTCTTTCACGGCGAGAGTAGTGTTGACATCGGAGGACAGGGCTCCGGAGAGTTTGGGAACCGTTCTGGAAACAGATCCAGGGTCAGCTAGTTGGATGGTGGATGCATCTTCCAAAATCAACCCGTATGGTGACGAAATTGAGTGGGTCAAAGATGCCTTCAGAACCATACTACGAAGTGGTATGATAAGTGGAGAGAGAATGCGGAGGGTGGGAATAATCATAGAGAAAGCTGATATCAACTCTGAAACACCCGAAACATCATGGAGAGATATAACACAACCATTACTTGATGCTTTACGAGAAAGCATTCTCACAGGAGAGCCTGTTGTTATCGAACCTTGGATCCATCTTGACATTAGTTCCCCAGAAGAACACGTTGGAACTCTTACATCAGTCCTATCAAAAAGAAAAGGACAAGTTCTTGAAATTAACTCAGAGCGGTCTCTCTATCGACTTGAAGCCGAGATTCCTGTGAGAGAATCCTTTGGTCTTGCGAATGAGATTCGTACATCGACTTCTGGTTGGGCAACCTGGGGAGCCGAAGCTGGAGGATTTCGTGATATAAAGAATCCAGATATCAGGTACGAATAGAAAGCTACTACTTTCTCAAATAGAATCGTCTATTCATTGCTGTGCCTAGCAAGGATAGCACTCGACGATCTACTAATGAGATGTTGTCCATCATTCTCAAAAACCGTGTCAAGTTGGAGAAAACTGCATTGAGATAGGGCTGCGCCTCGACCATCTCCGATTGTTCAACCATCTGGAGATAGGTATTAGCGATCTCGATCAGACCAAGCCATTCCTCAGTAAGGAGGTAGCTGTATTGACTCTCATCAATCACGGGAGGAGTCCCTTGGAATCGATTTCTGTCAATGTATGCAGCATATTGATTCTCTAAGGCTAGGGAAAATCTCCTTAGCACCTGTGATAATGAAGCGGAAGTTGCTTTGATGAACTCCGCAGATTCGGACATTTCAGTTTCTGTTGTAACAACTTCACTAAGTGTGATTGCCGCTCCATAGAATCCAGTCGCTAGCTCGGAATAGTCCTTGTTATCATAGAATGCCTTGGTAGTTTGAACAAGATAGGTCTGCCCCAACCAGTATCGTGCAAGGAGAGCATCAGTGTGGAGTACTACATCATCTACTGGTGGCTGTATGCGTCCACCAAACTCGCGATTTAGGGCATCTAGATTAATCTTCGCAGTTGAAAGCGCAGCACATAGACCAGCCACACTGGCAAGTTGAGAATCACTCTGGCTCATCCGTTTTGATCTCTCGAGAAGAACGGACCAGGATTGTCCTATATATGGTACCACAATTGAAACTCCATGGATGAACAGAGAATCATCATTCACTACCACATCTTCAAGCATCCTGTCTACATCATCTAGAAGACCTAACAATCGAGGTGAAATGTTCCAACCATGTCGAGTGATTAACCAGACAACATCGTATGTGGCAATTGCCACTTCAACGATGGCGCGTGAGTCAGTTGGAAACAAGGGGATATATTGGAACAAGATTTGCCGAAGCTGATCTTGCGATTCTTCGTCAGAGCGTTCAGATTTTCTCAGTTGTGATAGTGCAAGTCCCATTTGAGCTCCGATGAACTCTAGGTTAGATATTCTACCTTTTCTGAACATTGTTTCTCTCATAGGTACAGCACGTTTGAAAGCCTCTAATCCAAGTGGCCAAAACTCGTCACACTCAGTACTCAAACAGACCCATCCAATCGCATTCTCAGTTCGAGCCAGCTCAATGTCTATTTCAGGATGCAATCCCTCAAGCTCTTTTAGGATTATTATTGCCCTATTTAGATACTCAAGGCACTTTGTCATATTTTCATTGTCACCGAGGAGTCCATGTGCAAACCCAAGACCAGCTAATGTCCTAAAGATGTGTATTTGTTGTTCTGGTGTTTTTATCTCTAAACTCTCATAGATTCTTAATCCCAGCTGAAGTCGCTCTACTGCATGTGGAACACATTCTCGCCAACCATTGACGAGAAGACTTGAGCCTATTGTGACGTGGGCCAGACTCACCTCATCCAAGGAAACTAACCCAGATTTGTATCCCATATCATACAGTTCTGCAGCCCTGTCACCAGTTTCCCGGGCTTTCTCATGTGCCACGGAATCGTCTCTGGTATCATTCACTGCATGTTGGAGGTTAACTGAAGCAAGTCTCACCTGATCACCGGTTCCGCTTGTAATCTTTTCTAGACTTTTGAGGATTTTTCGAGACTGTTGGAACAAACCAAGCTCTGTCAATACACACGCATAGTCAAATGTGACAGCATATGAGAAGTCCTTCATCATTGCTGCTTTGCTTATCTCCATTAAGCGGTTAAGTAGAAGCTCAGCACCTTCATAGAATCCTACTTCAATGAGCACCCAACCTAGATTATAAACCTCGTACGAAGCTAGGTGAGTTGTTCCTTCATGTCGTCGGTCGTAGATCGCATTTAGAGTCATGAGGACTTCATCAGCTAAGAATGGAAGTAGAGGTCTAAGATTCAAACGAATTGCGGAGCTGAAAGCTTGAGAAAGCTCACCGAGAATATCCACAAGACTAGCGATTGCTTCGATATCAGGACTACTCTCACATTCTGAGCGACGATGGCTATTGGTATACCTTGTATCGAGTAACATTAGCATCTCAGGTATTGTCCTTTCTTGGTGGAAGGACAAGCGTATTCCTAGCTCCGTAAGTTTAGCACTCGCAAGTCCATGTCTGCGAAAGAGTATTTCTTCTATTGAACGAGCGATATCGAACAGAATATTAGATTCATCATTATTAGTGAATGGAATGTTCTGCACTGCTGAAAGTCCATCATCAAGAGACAGATTTGCGCAAAGTATGTCTCTAAGTGTGACTATCAGTCGTGATTCCAAAGACGATTCTCCTCTCAAAGGACTTGCCAGGGTAATGTGCTTTAAAGGTTTCACCGAAAATCGCTATGTCTCTATCAAAAAGTTATGCCATTCTCTGGACGTATCGGTACCTCTCATTCGCTCCATCCTGAGCTGATGAACGGGTAACTGACCTCGATCATCAATTCTGAATCTGAGAACTGCATCTGCGAGATATGAGAATGTAGCATATGCTTTTTCGTCATGCACTCCTTCTTCTAGTACATACATTATGCTGTGTGAGCTCTGAGTGATTCGGCCGCTCAGTCGTTGTACAGCTCTTGGCATCGTTACAGGATTGGAATGAAGGATAAGAGTGGAGAGACTGTCAATCACTACACGTGCAACAACTAAATCCTCCAGAACTTCTGAAAGAACGATTCCGAGCTCACTAATGTCATCTACTTTTGCTAAAGAACGAGCACCACCAATCTTGGGTGCACCCATTCGTTCAGAGTACCCATCAATAAAGACGAAATGACCTGATGACTCTTGTTCTTCGATTGTCCATCCGTGTCGACTCATATCATTTCGAATAACTCGTGGTGAAACATCTGTGGTAACAAAAATTGCTGGAAAACCCAACGCAATTCCTTCAGCGAGAAAGGCTTCAGCGTACGTTGTTTTTCCTGATCCGAGAGGTCCAACTAGCATATAGGACACTTGTGTGAGCTGCCCAAATTTGACTAGGTCACTAATCATAGGACTAGCTTTAGCTGGTTGCATTCTTGCTGAGTCCTGTTTCTCGACCAATTTTAGTCCCACATTTTTCGCTTAATGGCCTGAACTTATCTCTCCAGGCCAAACTCGGATACCTTCATCTGTTATCCTCATGGAATGTATCCTTGAGCTATGTTTTGAGCCTCTTAATTTAAGAACCTCGATTGAACGGGAACGTGATGTATCCGATATCTTCTCGTTATAGAGCACTATTACGCCAGACGCTAAGAAAGCTTCGATATCAAAAACACCCAAGCCTTGATGGTGAGCTGGAATCTCACTAGTCAGAAGAAGAGTACATCCGGTTCTTGTAATATTTGCTGTTAGTTTGAAGAACTCCTCTCGAAGAATATCACGACTTTTGAATCTATACGCCATAATCGAGAGTGTATCAAGCACAACTCGCTTTGCCTTAAGCTTCTTCACATGGTTGAGAATAATTGCTTCCAAGCCTGAAAGATCAAAACTTGGATACTCACCTATAGTGACTGGGGTCACTTTCTTAGAGGGGGATAGATCAACTAATGCGATCTTCTTGTTGTTCACAAGACTTTCTAAATCCATTCCAAATTGGATCATGTTTCTCTTAATGAGATGTGGGGGTTCCTCTAAGGTGACAAACACACCTGGTTCATTATAATCGGTAGCCCCCTTGTAGATGAATTGAGTAGCGAGAATACTCTTTCCAGTACCAGCCTTCCCGGCAATGAGGATTGTATCTCCTCTCGGAAATCCACCCTCAATCAGTTCATCTAGGCCGGGAATACCGGTCTTTACTCGGTCTATTTCGTGGTCGCTCATTTTAACACAACCTTCTTCTTTGACATAACTCTGGCTCCGAGAACCATTTTCATCAGCATATCCCTTTCAGGGATTCCGGTCACTGATAAGCCACCTATCATCACTGTGGGTAAGGCGAATATACCATATTCTTCTGCGGCTTCGGGATTTTCTGTGACATTGATAATCTTCAATTCGAAAACTGCAGATCCAAAGTCTTCAATCGTTTCTCGAATTACTTCCTCTGCTCGGGGACAGAAAGCACATGAGTCAGACTTGAAGAGGACTATTTCTATTGATTCATCATCTTGTTTTGATGAAATCCGACTCTGCTTTTTATCCACCAAATGGTCGCACTCCTGGTTTTGAGAAACGGCATAATTCAGAGCTGTGTTAATCACTTGAATGTTTTGATGGACAAAACGCAAAAACCAAGAAAATATCATGTACGGAGCAGACGTCCAATCTTAGTAGCGGCTTTTCCTATTGGGCGGGAATGGTACCGAACACCTTTTGGCATCACTGCAGCTAGAATTAATGCACCAGTTCCCTGGCCAATTTTCTTGAATACAGCTTTGCCTTCAGTGCACCGTAGACTGATATCGCGAATCTCTCCAAGCATGAGCTCTTTTCTAACACGTTCCGCAGAGTCAGTGATGAAACTTGATACTGCTGCGACGACATCCTTGTCAGTACCAGCGGAAACCGCAGATGCAACAGAAAAACCGTCGTTTCTAACAAGGGATGACAGTGTGAATCTACCCTCCCTGTTCATAGTCTCGAGGATTGTTGGGAGCGCTGTATAATCAGGACGTTGCATTGTGATTCACTCCAATAACTCAGTTGTCTACACTCAGGTTATTCGTTTCCCTATTAAATCATCTGAGGGTGTTCTTGAATAAATCACAAAATCGGAATGTGACAGTATAATAGGTAAGACGGCTATGACAATGCAATTCACTCAGAACTTCTTACGATTCGGATCACAAACGATTTCTAACACTTATTTTTTAGGAGCCCCTTTGAGTATACCAAGTGCTCGTTTACATTGCCAAATGACGTAGAACACCTTCTTAGTTTGGAGTGTTTCCTCGTCATATCTTGAACAGAAATCCTCAAACTTTTGTATGAAGGCATCTCTGTTTTCGGGCGTCAAATCTGTTTGAATCTCATCAAGTAGATTCTGAAATGGAGTCAAGGTCTCTACTAAATCAGTGACATCCCAACGAATGATGGCACCAGTTCCATCTGAAGTGATAAAGGTCAATCCTTTTGGATACCATTCAATTCCATCTATCTCTCCGATAGTGGAGGCTTCACCTTGAATCGAGAGGGTTTCAGTATCCCAGAGATATAGCACTTTATCACTAGACCCTGAAGCTAGATAACATCCATCTCCACTGAATGTCAGTGCGCGGACCTCACTTGAATGACCTTGAAGAACATGATCTGTCTTCATTGGAGTATCAACTGAATTCCAGAGTATCATATGAGTATCAGAGGAACCTGAAACAAGCTGTGTACCATCAGGACTGAAGCGAACTTTATGAACAGCAGCCCGATGCTCACTGTGTCGCTTGATCATTTTTCCGGTATTCGAGTCCCACTCGCAGATATTTGCATCAACCGATCCCGACACGATTCGGTTATCTCTTGGGTCCCAATCACTGGTAACAACGTAAAATCCATGCCCCTTCAATTGATGTAGCTGAGAACGGTTCTCAACATCCCAGATTATCAGAGATGTATCACCACTTCCGGAAACTAGTTTATTACCATCAGGTGAAAATGACAATGATAGAACTGGATATGTATGACCTTCTAGGGTAGCCAAGCAATCACCAGTTCGAATATCCCAGAGTTTCACAACTCGCTCGACGCTTCCTGCCGCAAGAAGACCACCTTTTGGACTGAAAGCAAGTGATGTACAGAGGAACTCATCCTGCATTCTTTGCATCTCTTTGCCATCATCGGCCATAAACAACCGAATGCTGCGATCTTGCATTGCAGCCGCAAACATCCTTCCAACATTGTTCATAGCAAATCGTCGCGTGATCTCAGATCCATGGTCCGCTTGAAACTTAAGGATTGTAGGTTTCAAGAAAATTGAGTAATCCTGACTCTTCATGGGCATCACGAACAGAACTGTTTCTAAATGCGCAGGGCGGGATTTTGCGTAAAAGTGTTATTAATACGACATCCAACACTCAGTCTTGTTAGTTCGATCTATATTCAACCGACACAGAAACTTCTTGTCACATCACAATAACCATTATTTAGTGTCGCAAGAGCCACAACAGGAGTGTGACTATTGAGCCGAAAAGACGACCGGACATTGTCTTCAGCATTAGGCGGTGGTGAGTCTGTCGGTCGTCTGAAGAAAGCAATGAGAAGCGTCATGAAGAAGTCCAATGACGTTGTTGGAAAAATGCTTGACCAACTCACAAGCATTCAAGCTTGTAAAGACGCAGCACTGACGGGTGATGATGATATACGTCTTCTGGCAATATGTCGGCTTGGTGAATATGGTGCAGATGCCTTTGAAGCACTAGACATTGCTCTGAATGATGATAATCCGACAGTTCGTTCCAGCGCTGCAGGAATGTTAGCATCATCTGAAGACAAAGGAGCAATTGAGATTCTGAAACCCTATCTATCTGATAACAATGAAACTGTTAGAGATGCAGTGAAATTTTCGCTAAATTGGTTAGAAGAGCGTGCAACAGAAAAGGATCATGGAACCCCAATCCCAGAAAAATGGGAGAATCCTGCAAAGATACTTCTCGATACTGATGCGATTCCACTAAAGACATCCGATTCTGTTGCAGTAGTCAGTTCGTACATTGCCACTCCTGAAAGCCTTGAATTTGGAATATCAGTAGAAAACCAAAGCGACGAGCTAATTCATGAGGTTTCCATCAAAGTGTTACTTTATCCAAATGAGGGTCTGAAACCAGTAGAATCACTCACACAGATGATTGAAACAATAGAACCGGGTGGCATTGAATCTATTATTTTTGGGTTCGATGTAATCAATGAATGTGTGGAAGGAGAGTTTGTTTCATCTGTTCATTTCATTGACTCTAAGGGTGAAGACATAGCTGCAATATCCGGCAATATCTTCGTGAGGTCGCTCTTTGAGCAGTTTGATCCCCTGGAAGTAACACCTGAAGAAATTCTGAGCATGAAATCCGAGTTGAAAAAATGGAATAGAGAACATTCACTCGCAGTCGAAGCAAAAGATCTCTTTGACATCTTAAAGAACCTCTTCCAAAACTGGAATCTGTATACAATTCATTCTGAAAGTACAGAGAGAGAGAACATGTTCATGGGAGTTGTGTCAGGAATGGCTAAGGGTAAGATAACTGACATGAAGCTCGCAATAACTCTGACAGTTATTGGCAAAATCGATGATGACCTCTTAAAACTTCGAATTGATGTTCTTTGTGACGATCCTGAAATCCTTCATACTGTAGCAAGCGTACTATTTGAAAGAATTCAGCAAGAACTTGGTGTAATCGAGATTGATTGATATCTACGCCAATCCGCCCGCTTCTAGGATTTTGATTGCTAATTCCAAGAATGAAGATTCTACATTGAGACCTGTTTTAGCAGAGGTTTCGAGGAATGATGTAATGACTCCATGACTAGCAATCTTGTTCGCAAGCTCATTACCCTCTTCTGTGGTCACTAATGTCTGAGCCATGACTGGATTGTCCTTGAACTGATCGCGTAGGTCAGTCTTATTGCCAATCAGAACAATCGGGATCTTCTTTCCTGCATTGGTCCAGCACTCATCAACCCAATTCATAAGGTTGTCAAATGATTTCCTTTCCACTGTCGAATAAACAGCCAGAGCGCCTTGTGCACCTCTATAGAAGGTTGAACGTACGCTCTTGAAGTGCTCTTGACCTGCTAAATCCCAAATTTGTATACTCACATCATGACCGCCCTCGAGTGACATCTTCTTGACTGCAAAGTCAGCTCCAATTGTGATCATGTAGTTTGCCCGGAACCCCTCCCCCATATATTGGCGATGGAGACTAGTCTTTCCTACTGATCCATCACCCATGAGTACGACCTTGAATAATGCAGTGACCATAGTCTGCCACCTAAATGATTGAGTGTCTAGCGGACACTAGAGCGCTAATGAATTTTCCAGTATTTTAAGTCTATGCCGATTGAACAATACACAAGTTTGTTACTTTCGGGAACCCGTCCCCCTCAATCTTGTCCCTTTGGACGGACAGAAAGACCCCAAAAGACCCACAATCGGCGAGGACATAGTATACTGGCCAGACCAGACTGGAGACCGTTCTCTGGTGCTGTGAGGCAACACAAAGAGGCGAAGCCATGGGACGAACAGTTCGCACGTACAGAGATGCAATCAGAATTGAAGAAGCGCGTTGGAAAGAGTTCAGGCGCACTCTTAGACCGTCTCAGAGGGAACGGTTTGACCGCATATTTGACTATGCGAGAGGGTTTGCAGACGCAGGTACTATGATGGTGACGCCTCGAATCATCGAGGTGATCCTGCTGTCTTCAATCCTTGAGATGCTTGGGGAGATTGATGAAATCAAAAGGAGGATTCAGGGCTTGGAAGAAAAAATCGAGGAGAACACCCCTAATGAGTAGAGGTTGGCTCCTAGACTGTAGTATTGACTGGGAGAAGCAAGCACTGACCCTCTGGATCAAGACCAATGGGAAAACCAGAGGATACACCTATCGGGGGTTCTACCCTTCTGTGTTTGTCAGCACAGATTTGATTAAGAGCAGGGACTGGAGTGAAACAGATATTCTACGTGCGGTCCACGAACATCCGAAAGTTGTGGATGTGGAGATCGTGTACAAATATGCCAGTGTCTATGATGACGAGAAGACGCCAGTCCTGCAAGTATTCACCACACCGGACGCGTTGCGAGAGGTAGCAGAAAATCTAGAGAAACTGCCAGGAGCCACTGTATATCACGCAGACATAGATCCAGTTCAGCAGTTCTTTATAGATAGAACGCTGTTTGCCTTTGGACGTGTCGAGTTTGAATTGAAGGGGGATGAGATTGTCAAAATCACTTGTCTTGATGATCGAGAGAATCCAGAGTATGACATTCCAGAGCTCGAAGAGATAGGTTTTGAGGTGTTTGTTGACACGGACCAGATATTCCCCAAGATGGAAGACCGAATACATCACATCGAGATATACTACAGAAACGAAACTATTCACATTGAGGACTATGATGAAGAAGCAATCCTGCTCCGTTTTCAGAGTGTAATCGATAGGATTGATCCGGATGTGATTGTCACTGGAAGGGGAGATGAGAGTCTCTTCAGGTATCTCAGTCTACGTGCGAAGGTCAACGGGATGCATCTGATACTCTCTAGGGATGGATCACCACTAAAGGTCGTTCACAGGGAGTCACAGTCGTTCTGGCAATACAACAGGATTGTGTTCAAGTCAGGAACACAGGTCACACTGAATGGAAGAGTTCACATTGATAGAGGAAAGACGGGCATGCATTTCTTCTCCCCCACAGGACTAGAGGGAGTTGTGGAGAGCTGCCGACTCGCCTTAGGCCGCCCGCAGAGAGTTTCACGAATGACAATCGGCGGAGTGAACGCAGCTGTGCAATACTACAATGCTTACAAGATGGACATCCTGATACCGCCAATCAAACGGAATCCTGAGTTTCTCAAGTCAATCACTGAACTGGCAGCCATTGACAGAGGGGGTCTGATCCTTCAACCGCGACCAGATATCTATGAGAACATTGCAGAGTGCGATTTCTCGTCAATGTACCCAACATTGATGGTCAAGCAGAACATCAGTCCAGAAACTATCTGTACACTGACAAGCTGCCCCTATGGGTATGAGCACTGCATCGAAATCCCTCAGCAGAGCTTCAAAATCTGTACTCGCAAGAGGGGTATAGTATCAGAGTCACTAGAACTGTTGGTCAACCGCCGAATGGGTTTCAAGAAACTAATAGAGAAGGGGCAAGATGCAAAAAAGTACGAACATATACAAAACACCCTGAAGGGAGTTCTAGTTTCTTGTTTTGGTTATCTAGGATTCAAGAACGCAAAGTTTGGAAGAGTTGAAGCACACACCGCTGTAACTGCACTATCAAGAGAGGCCATGCTCAAGACTCAGGATATTGGGGAGACAATGGGCCTAGAGATGATTCATGGCATTGTGGACTCCGTCTGGCTAAAGTCACAGGGAGAAATCGACCATGAGACCATCACGGAATTCTGTGAGCGAGTGACCAAGGAGGTTGACATTAAGATGTCACCCAAAGGAGTCTACAGATGGATGGTCATTCCATCCTCGCGATTGCACCCCTCGGTTGCACCACTGAACCGGTATTATGGAGTCTACAAGAACGGAGGAATAAAAACACGGGGAATTGAAACCAGACGACGCGACACCTGTCTCTATGTAGGTGACTGTCAGAAAGAGATGATCAAGACCCTTGCGAGAGGATACGACAAAGCAGGATTCCTGAGGCAAATACCTGCAGCACATGCAGTATGTCAAGAGTACATAGGTAGACTCAGTGATGGTGATGTTGACCTCAGAGACCTGATTCTTAATTCCACACTCACAAGAGATCCTCACGCTTATCGTGCCACATCACGGGCTGCAGTTGTTGCTCAACAGCTGGTCAAGGCAGGTAAAGAACTACATGCGGGACAGAAGGTTCGCTATATCATGACTGACGCAGACTCAAATAATCCACTGCGAAGAGTGCGTGCCCCAGAGCTGTTTGATGAATCGACAAGATACGACTCCATTGCCTACGCTAAACTCTGCGAGCGCGCTTTTGAGAGCCTCATACCTGTTCAATATCTGGATTCGTCAGATGATTGGGAGTCAGATCAGACACTTCTCGTGTCTAATTCGTAGACTATTCGGTCACTGCACGTGCTTGGAGGGTTATACGAGGTCTCAATTCACGAACAGGAATTCCGGTTTCCTTCGACACTCGAAAAATATCTTCAGCCTCTGGTTTGATGTTCAAAATGCTCCCATCCGCATTACGAGACACCTTCACACGAATCATATACTCTTTCCCATCGATCTCAAGACTGCACACAATGGTTTCGCGGCTGGCTTTTAGTCTCTGCCAAGTCGAATACCGGATTCCAATGGTTCCAAGGTTTTTGATCATAACATCAGCGATGCTCTTCAATCCTGCTTTAGCAGCTATTACTTTAACCACGTAGCAGGGGCGATTCTTCTTTCCAATAGCTGGGATAATAGTAACATCATAGGCAAGCCCTTCGGCAAGAAGAGTGTCAAAAAGTGTACCCAGGGTTTCGCCATCAACATCATCAACATTGGTTTCTATGACTACCACATCATCTTCATTCCAGGTGTCAAGCACTTCCAGTCGCTCCTCAACCTTGGGTTTGGTTTCTTCTTCTTCTTTTGCAGGTTTGGTTTCCTTCTTCTTTGGTTTATCCTCCACAGTTGCTGTGACTTTTTCTTCTGGAACAATAGTTTCACCAATAATTATTGACAACATGTTTGGAATCGTACCTAAGTCTCGTGTACCAAAACCAAAGCCTTGGGTCTGAGCAATAAAATCGTCATGTGAGTCCACGAATCTATCAACGAGGGCAATTAGAATAGCTGCGCCAGTTGGCGTAAGTACCTCTGTTTTTGCGTCACCGTTATGATAAGGAACATTATGTGCTGTGAGCATTTCCGCGACAGCTGGAACTGGAACATCTAGTACTCCATGTTCTGTGTTGATAGTCCCATTTCCTACTGCTACATTCGTAGCAAGTATTTCAGCCTCACCGAGCAGACCTGTTCTTTCCAAAAGATACGCTACTCCTACGAGATCGAGTACAGTATCAACAGAACCAGTCTCATGAAGGTGTAGTTCATCAATTGGTTTGTTGTGTGCTTTGCTCTCAGCCTCAAGTATCACATCCAGACCTTTCAGAGCTATCTTCTTCCCTTCGGGAGATAGTTCAACCTCTTCAGATACTGCTTCTATTACATCCTTGAGTGATGATGGACTGAGTCGAATTCCCGCATTCCGGGTGATTTGGAGCTGACGACCAGTTAGTCCAGAATGAGAATTTGATATTATATTCAAACGAAAAGAGGGATCATAGATCAATAAACTTGCAGCAACTGGGAGAAGAACAGTATCTTCTCCAATTAGATCAATAAATGCAGCTAGAACCATATCTCCAGCGGCTCCAGCCGTTGCCACATCGATTAATATTGTCTTCTTCGTCAATGATTTAACCTCCTCCATACGGTTTATGTATTAAAACAGCTTTTCTTTCTTTCTGGTTGCATAAACTTGTTCTGGTCAACCTAAATAAGATTGTCAGATTATATCACAATTTCGTAATAACCACAATTCAAAAGTTCTCATATTGAAACATCGTTCCGCCATTGTTCAAAGATTGCCATATACATGCACTCAGCAGGGATAATCCACATTTCTGATGAGTCAAATGATTGGTCTACAAATTCAACGGGAGCATCCCTTATCAAAGCTGCAGGTACCGATTCGTTAGATTCACCCATCACCGCAGTGCATGCAGAAGCGAGATTATCTGCAATTGCTCTCCGAGTGATTCGCATTTCGTTTCCGAATAAATCGGTTCTCCCTCGATCATCTGCAACAGGGCGAAAACCTGCTGTCCCAAGTGCCATACCTACATTGCCTAGTCTCAGAGGTTGCGTGCGACTGTCAATCACTAGAACTCCGATATTTTTTCCTAGTCTTTCTTTTACTTGAGCCCTGATTCTTTCAGCACTGTTTCTCGAGTTTGCTGGTAGAATTGACGCATGTCCAGGGGGTACATTTGACTTGTCGACACCTGCATTCGCCATCAATGTATTATTCTTTATTGTTAATACAACATGAGGGATTCCCCCTAGAATCTCATCTGCTTCACTCATAACTAATTCAGCAACTTCAGGGACCAACTCATACTTTCTCGCCAACTCTTGAGCTTCTGATGACACAACAACATCAGAGAGTTTCACAACTTGCCCCTCTGTCGTACCTAGGGGGGTTTCTGCTACTGCTAAGAGGTCATTGTCCTCTAACTCAAGTCCAGCATCTTGCAGACCTTCCAGGAGTACATCCAGAATATCATCCTGCTCTGTGATAATTCGAGTCTTTATAGGAAACACATGCATCGTACCGACCCAAAATGAGCTTCTGAAACCTAAAGATAAAGTCATCCACGGCCAGATTTTTGCATTTTCATCCTTTCAGCCATGACACATTTATCGCCTCTTCTCCCACCCATAGGATTTTTTGTCGTCCCCATAGAGTTCATGCATCTTGCTGCAACTGCAGCACCTAATGCAAGACCGTCATCCACAAAGAGCACATCATGTTTTGATGTCCAGAGGGTTCCATCCATCAGGTGAAGTTTCTCTGTGATGAGTGTTGGTTTCTGGCCTGAGATGATTGCTCTTCCAGTTAGACCAAGGGATGTGTTTTCATGTATCAATCCTTCAGATTCAATGAGTATGAGGATTCGTTGGACAATCCTAGCCTGTATCACATCAATCAATGCAAGCAGTAGTTCAGGACCTCCAGCATCTGAAATTATCCGACCTAGTTGAGCAAGTTCAACTAATCCAGAGCCATTGATTCCAGCGTCTACACCTATCAAGACAGTTCCGGACTCTTCAGCAGCTCTTGCGTTAACTGGTACAGTTCCAAATCGATCCTCAGATTTTGAAACCCTTGAAACTCTGATGTTATTGTGAGCTTGCACCTCCCAACTAGAATCTATTTCCAATCTCTGAGTTCGGTTAGAAGAGGGAATATCAAGAACGCATCCTGTCTTCTCATCAACAAGACCAGATCCACGTGCAAGGGCATCTGGAATAGCACCCGCAAGACCAGCGAATGATCCAACCGTCTTTGCGTATGGAAAACCATCATCAGTTACCCGCCCAGCCAACGTTGTTCCAAAATCCATTGTTATGACAGGGTTTCGAAAATCAATGTCCGTACTCTTTGCAGCACCTTTCAATCCCGCACTGACAAGCTCTCCTTCCATTTCATTAGCTACAATCTCAGTATTTGATGGAGGAAGGGAACTTGCCACAGCTCCATCGAAATACACTTTTCTAAGCCAAGTGAAGTCTTGAATATCTGGAGGTAGGTTTTCAGCAGAAATGGATGCGGTCATTTTCCTTGGTGGTATTCCAGCATTAAGACAACCATCAGCAAGAGCTTGCACCATTGTACCAACTTCAGCAGGACTAGCAAAACTTGCTGTGACACCAGTTGAACGGACAACGAAGTGCAAGTCACGATCTTTGTCAAATCGTGCTCTCTCAAGAGTTGTTGTCAATGTATCTGAAACAAGCTCTGAAACAGACTCGCGAGTAAGGTCAACTCCAAATAGAGTTCTTCCAAAAACCGCTTCGTCAGACCGAGGAGGTCGAACATCTCTGGTCATCCTAATCTCTTTATCAATCTCATAAATCTCAGCGGTCTTTAGATTTGTAGAAACTAAGACACATTTTGTGGTCGTGTTTCCAAGTTCGACAGAAGCTACGGTGTAGAAAGGCCCTTTTCGAAGGGATGAAACACCAATAAAACGAGGTCTTACAACTCTGTCTTTTCTCACCAAGTTATCACTCCCATATCAGAGTAGTTTCTTGAAAGGATGATCAGTGGATGGTTCCACACCAAATTCAAGGGCAGATGATTCGGCTGCAAAGACATCACCCATGGCTATTGTTGGAAACACACGTTCAGCATTTCCAATGGGCCCATAGAGGATAAAATCAGCCCCCATCATTTGGACTATCAGATTTGATGCAACATCAGCTGTCCGAAAACCTTCACGATTGACCTTTTTGTGTTTTCTCAACCAGGACCAAGAAGAGGGTGCATTATGCACACCAGAACCAGTTGGTTGACCATAGGCTGTCTTCGATACAAATGTGAATGCAGCAGCAGACCCAGCCCCAGCACCCATTGCTGTCACAGCAGTGTCAATCAATGGTTTTGTGATCCCGAGTTCTTTACTCAAAGGAAGAAGTCCTTTTTCAAGGTCAAGCGCACCAGTTTCCAAAATTTTCCTTCGTCCTGCAATCGAGGGATCTTGAGGATTGAAGGCCAGTATTATTGCACATTCATGTTGGATGGTTCGTAAGGCGTCAATCTCCTCATTTGTTGCTGAAACATTGAGTGAGTTGTAGATTGCGCGATCCAGGAGGCCTACCTCTTCTGCATGTATCAACCCGGCTACTCGGACCATAGGTTCTGCAGAATCAATGAGAAAGGGTGCTTCTGTCAAATCAGATACAAAATCGATGTACTTTTTCAGTGCTACTTCGGTCTCAGAAAAAATCTGGACAAGAGCAGGATTACCAGTTAGTCGAGACATTTCATCTTGTTTCTGAATCAGTGCGGTTGCTGCATCCTTATCGAAGACGCCCGTTTTGGGGTCAGTTACGATTTTATGACCACCGTAGAAAATTGTTCCAGCTAAGACTGTCGCGGTTTCACCAGGGTTGCCACCGATTGTAACACCGCCAATATTATGCATTATTTGTTCTTTCTCAAATACAAACATCGTACTAGACCTCCCGTGCAAATAGTATCGTTCCTGGTTCTTCTTCCTGAACCTCAATCACGGTGGATGATGGATGTTCTGACACTGCAGCATGTGTCAATTGTGTGGTGACAAGGGAACATGAAGAATCTAGAATCACTCCATATTCTGGTAGGAGCATCACATCCCCACTCATTGAAGGTTTGCGAGATGATTTTGCAGCAGCTTTGAATTCAATCCACATAGCTCCACCGGAATATTCGCCTGGGTCTTTCGATAACAGTTCTGATGCTTTAGCTGCAATTATTGAAGGGTCATTCTTGTTAATCATCTCAATGAGTTCAATTTGTTCTCGGAATTGGTCAATTCCTTCGAGTGGTACATTCTCAATATATGGGATCGCACCCTCTGCATCGATTATCTTTCGAGTGTCCCGATCAACACCATTGTGATAGAGGGCGCATAGAGACCTACCTGTTAGATGACCAAGAACCTCTGGACCAGAAAGAATTAGAAATCTAATGTTGGGATTGGAGATGATATTGATAATCACACGTTCTATCCCAATATTCTCAGTCTTACAAGTTCCAATTATCGCGTAATCTGCATCAACTTCTATTTTCTTTCCTAGAGTGCAGATAGCGATGCAACTGGAGTGATTTTTCACTTCATAGTCTCCGGAAACTGGAGGCCAATCATGTTCTGGATTCACGCTCTGTTATCCCTCCTATTCAAACGAAGGCGGATCAAAGATCGATTTGTCAATGTCCAGTGCATTGTTTGCTTCTGCAACAGCTGATGCCATCGCATTTGCGATTAGTGCCACAGATGTGAACACCTCCTTTGAATGTGATAAAGATCCAAACATGATAGCATCTGTAGCAAAAAGTTGTGCTGCTATTGTTGCAGCAACAATGGTGGCAGTCTGAATAGATTTGTCATCAAGCCCGGTTTGTCGTATGAACCTCCATGCAGATGGAGCATTGTGAGGTGCAAGACAGGTTGGAAGTCCTAGTTCCGATTTGATAGCAATTGTCGTTCTGTGCTCCAAACCGTAACCAGCTCCTACAGGCATCGTGGCAGGATCCACGAGGACCTTCTCTATTCCGAGGGATTCCGAGAAAATCAACACATCTCGGACAATGTCCAATCGTTCTGGGAGCGTTGTGGCTCTAGGCGACCACCCAAGAATAACTGCCATCTCTAACGAACTTTTTTTCAGTTTGTCTTTCTCATCTTCCTTCATTGACAGATTGATGGAATTGTAGATAGCACGTTCAGTCAAACCTGATTCTTCGCAATACTCGATTGCGCGCAGACGTGCTTTGGAATTTGTTGATTCAAACATAAAGGGACCATCAAAATTATCAGCCAACCAAGAGAGGTGCTTCTCCATGGCTGCAGGAGTTCGCCCAAAGGCTTGAATGACGAGCGGATGACCCGTCTTGTCGCTCATAAATAGACCAGTATCTATCCAGTCCTTGGCTTTCTTCTGATCGAAGATTCCCTCTCGAGTATCTTCCATGATTGATTGACCCTTGAAGAAGAGACCACCTATCAGGACTGTAGGATTTTCTCCTGGATGACCACCAATGCGAATATCTCCGAAATCAAATACTTGTTGTTCTTTCTTGAAGACGAACATTGTATCACCTCTCTCGATTTGGTCGGGGGTACAATCTAGCGCCCTTAACTAACTCGACTATACTCTCGGTCCATCCGACACCCATAAGGTGCAATCCGTTGATACCATCAATCTTCCGGACTTCCTCAATAGTCTCTAATGCGATTTGAATACCTTCCGCTTTTGTAATTTCAATCCGGGCTTCTTCATCGAGACCACTACCTGCCTCATCAAGACGTTTAATGACCTCAGCAGGAACATGTATGCCTGGAACGTATTCGTTCATGAACTCAGCCATTTCTGAATCTCTTAGTGGTATGATTCCAGCCAAGACTTTCATATCCACATCAACCAGACTCATAAAATCTTCGAGCCGTGATGTTTCGAATATGGCTTGAGTCTGGAAAAATTGAGCACCAGCTTCTTGCTTCTTCAATACGCGATCCACATGTTCCTCCATTGGATCATCATTGGATTGATTGTTGCCCCAATATAGAATTCAGGTGTTCCTTCTAGCTCATCTCCAGCATAATCTACACCACGCGAAAGATGTGTAGCAAGAGAGAGTGCATCTAGAGTATCTAAATCATTTACCATCTTTGCGTTAGGATGTGACCCAAATCGGACGTGGTCGCCACTCATGAATAATATATTTCGAACTCCTAGTGCGAAGGCTCCATAGAGCTCGCTTTGAAAGGCAATCTGATTTCGGTCCCTAGTGGTCAAATGCAAGATTGGCTCAACACCAGCTTGAAGAACATACTGAGCGCAGACCATGCTACTCATTGTTGGAACCCCACGTGCATTATCAGGTATGTTGATAGCATCGCAATAGTTTCGAACCATCGCTACACGTTCAATAACGAGGTTGGAGTCAGTACCATGTGGTGCTCCAATCTCTCCTGTTACAGTGAAATCGCCTCTTTCGAGTAATTGTTCGAAACGCGTATCGAGCAGTTCACAAATCTCCAGAAATTCTTGCTATGACTAACTAGTGCTCCCCTAAATTGTTTTTGTTGAAAATAATTAATGATTACTTTTACTTACAATGAGCGACTTTAGAGATTAAATGAGGGTGCAAATCAACTTCACTTAGCATCAAGTCGACGTAGATTTCCGGTTGGAAGTTCTCTACCTAGCTTCTGAGCTACTTCAATGCTAAGATTAGCAACAATCTCGATATTTTCATCAACATACTTCTCACTTACAATATCTCCAGCTTCATGCAACCACGATAGAGTTGACATTCCATCATCACCGTAGGGTAGTAGAATCTCATATTGGTGTAGGAGCGGCAACTCCTTTTTCACAGTTTCAATCAGGAGAGAGAGATTCGTATGTTGTTGAGCGGATATTTGTATAACAATAGTACATGTGTCAGGAAGCGCCATTCTTCTTTCTTCGATTTCTTGTTCATCAATCAAATCAATCTTGTTCAGGGCGGTAATAATTGGAATTCCGTTTACATCTATCTTATTGAATGTATCATGACATGCCTCAACCTTGCGTACCATCTCTTCTACGGAATCTGATGCATCGACGACTAGAATGATGACATCGGCATCTGAAACTTCCATGATTGTAGTATTGAATGCTTGTAGAAGGGGTTTCGGAAGATCGCTTATGAAGCCAACAGAATCTGATAGCACAACACGACGGCCAGGTATATCCAGCTCGCTGGCTTTAGTAGCGAGAGTTGTGAATAACTCATCTGCAATTTTAACTTCAGACCCTGTGAGGGCTCGATGTAGCGTGCTTTTGCCAGAATTAGTATATCCAGCAAGCGTTAGCTCGATGAATCCCTCATGAATTCGTTTCTTTTTCTTGAGCCTCTGTTCTTGGACTATTTTCTTTAGTTTCTCATTGATGGTTGCAAGGCGTCGTCGGATTTCCCTAATTCGTAA
>Ga0255052_10000870_pt1 | contig 23521 bp, 22 predicted proteins | sample JV7_2_21_MG_FD_188632 | JGI IMG/M metagenome (GOLD analysis project Ga0255052, IMG submission 188632) | Seawater microbial communities from Jervis Inlet, British Columbia, Canada - JV7_2_21 | ecosystem: Environmental > Aquatic > Marine > Inlet | place: Canada: British Columbia | collected... | reverse complement strand
TTGCTCGCCGATCGACGTGAATTGAAAAATGTGGTTGTCTTTGCCGATGGTGGTGCGCCCGGTTATGACGGCATGCGGTCCGATACGGGTGCCGCTGCCAACCCGCACCTTTGAATCAATGATGGAAAAAGCACCCACCTCAACGTCATCGGCGAGTTCGGCTTTGGGATCGATCAGGGCGGTCGGATGGATCATTGTGCTGATTTAACCTCCGGCGCTCAGGATTTCGCAACTTGCGGTGCGTTGGCCGTTCACCGTTGTACGGCATACATACAGACCCATGCCACGCATCAGGCGTACCTGTTTGACCTCCAGCAGTAACTGGTCACCTGGCAGGACCTTGCGGTTGAACCTGGCCTTGTCAATTTTGACCAGGTAATTCATTCCGCCTGGTTCCGCTTCTGCGACACTGATACAGGCCAGCACCCCGCACGCCTGTGCCATGGCTTCAAGTATCAATACACCCGGCATGACGGGTTCGGTAGGGAAATGGCCGGCAAAGTACGGTTCGTTGATGGTTACATTCTTGATGGCTGTAAGTGTTCTTTCCGGTTCAAGCGTATAGGAGAGAACCCGGTCAATTAACAGGAACGGATAACGGTGCGGCAGCAATTCCATGATGCCGTCGATTTCAATCGGTGTCTGTATCATCTTTTCAGTCATCTGTTGGCATGTTCCTGTTTGTCTTTTCAAGTTTCAATACGCGGCGGGTTAATTTTTCAAGTTTCCGTAAGTGAGCGACGGCACGGTTCCAGTCCCGTAGCGGTTGCGCCGGCAAGGCGGCGCTCCACACGGTACCGGGTTCAGTGATGGATTTTGTAATTACACTGCAGAAATTCACGGTGGTCCGGTCAGCGACCTGGATGTGTCCGACCGTGCCCGAGGAACCTGCGAACATGCAATTCCTGCCGATCGATGTGCTGCCGGATATGCCTACAAGTCCCGCCATGGCGGTATGCGCACCAACATGCACATTGTGTCCAATCTGGATTTGATTATCGAGCCTTACGTCTTCCTCGATTATGGTATCTCCGATAGTGCCGCGGTCTATGGTGGTATTGGCACCAATTTCGCAGTCATCTCCTATTTGAACGGTCCCCAGTTGTGGGATTTTGACCCAGTGATCCTGGTCAAAAGCCAGTCCGAACCCATCTGATCCTATCACGGCGCCAGGGTGGATCACTGTCCGTTTGCCGATAACAACGCCGTCACAGATGGTCACGTTGGCGGCCAGGTGGCTGCCGCTTCCCAATTTACAATCGGCGACCAGTACGCAGCCCGGCCCGATGAAACAGGCGTCTGCGATTTCGCAGCCCGGCCCGATAACCGCGTTTGCGCCCACGTGTACACCACTGCCCACCCTCGCCGAGGGATCAACGCAGGCAGACTCATGGATACCCGGTTCAGGCTGACGTGCGGGGTCGAAACACGCGGCGATATGAGCATAACTTACATATGGATTATCACTGATGAGCGTGCTGACCGGGCAGTTTTCAACATCATTTGGTGACAGGATCACTGCGGCAGCACGGGTGGTCGCCAGTTGTGGGCGGTACGCGGGGTTGGAGAGAAAGCTGATCTGCCCGGCGGTGGCATCGTCCAGCGTGCCAACACCTTCGATCAGCGCATTCCCGTCGCCCCGGTATTGCAGCTTAAATTGATTGGCTAACTCAGAGAGTTTCAGACTGCGGATTGGCTTTTGCATTGAAAGCGGTCAACGTGCGTCAACGAAGTGATCGTTCCCGCTGATCCGCTTCATATTCCAGCCTGAGTTGGTCCAGGATGAGTTGGGTAATGTCCAGCGAAGGATCAGCGTAAACCACCGGGCTTGACAGAATCAGATCGTAACCGTTGTCGCGTGCAATCACTTCGACCGCCTGGTTGATCTGGTCTTCCAATTTCTGGACTTCCTCGGTGCGACGGAAGGATAACTCATCACGCAGGTCTTCCTTTTGCCGATTAACATTTCGGTGCATTTCACGCAGGTCACGGTCCAGACGTATCCTTGCATCCTCCGTCAGGTCACCTTGCTGTAAGCGGCCCTCCATCGCCTGCGCCTGGCGTTCTTGAAATTCAATCGTATCGTTGCGTGGACGGAACTCGAGATCCAGTTTCTCACGGCCTGCCAAAACCTGCGGCGCGTTATCGAGCACCTGCTTCATGTCCACGTAGCCGATGCGCAATTGCTGCGCCATTGCCGTTGTGGCAATGAGGGCCATGAATATCAGCAATATGGGCAAAAATCGCTTCATCATCCGAATTGTACACGCTGCCCGCATATTGCACCAAGGCATTGCAGGTTTTTTCAAGTGTTTATGCCGTATGTTATTGATATAATTAGTGTCGGTATGTGATTTTGTGCTGCCTCAAGGGCTCCCTTTCCCGGATATGCCCATTTTCAAGCACGCTCAGAAGGAAGTTCCGAACGAGAACTGCAGGTTTTCCGTACGATCACCATGGAATTCCTTGATTGGGAAGGCGTAGTTCATGATGATAGGACCGATGGGCGCCTGCCAGGTAATCGAAATGCCCGCAGAGGACCGAAACAGGCTGGCATCAAACGCACTGATATTCTCATACACATTGCCCACATCGACGAACAAAGCAATCCGTGAACCGCCGCCCTTGGTGAAGGGCGTCGGAATAGCGACCTCGAGACCGCCCGAAACTTTCAGATCACCGCCAACGGCCCGGCAAGCGTTGTCTTTTGGTCCCAGTGTATTGTCTTCAAAACCTCGAATATCGCGTACGCCGCCGCCGTAAAAATGCTCGTAGAACGGTAAGCCGGTGTCCAGGGATATGACTTCTTCTTCCAGGCAATTACGCTCGAAGCCGGGGGGCAACTCGGTCTCAACAGGTGTGGCCAGTGAGGTTTTGTCATAATCATCATAGGCATCCCCGTAACCCACATTACCATGGAACGAAAATACCAGGTCGGCCCAGATCGGAATGTACTTGGCATACCGATAGAGTAACTTGTAGAACTGCCTGCTGCTGCCCGGCAGTGACGACTCCAGGCTCAGACGTTGGGATGAACCGCGTGTCGGGTTCAGGAAGTGATTGCGTGTATCGCGTGCCCAGGACGCGGTGAAATCCAGGGTATTAAATTCCCGTTCTTTTTTGTCCAGCACACCGTCACCGTTGTGATCGAGCGATTGTGACAGTGGGTCAAACGGTGTCGGAATAAAGTACTCCTCCGGGCAAATGTCGTTCATGTTGAGGTCGTTACACAGGATGTTGTCCGGATCACTGGGATCCGGGAACTCTACTTCACGGACAAACGAACCAATGTTCAGGTCGGTTGACCGGATGCCAAGACCGGCACGGATATAGTCTACTTCGGTCAGGGGCAGGCCAAAGCTCATGCCCGCGGCTGCCTCGGTACTGGTAAAGGTCGAAATATTGGCGCCGGCGCGGTTAAACTCTGAGTACCGCAGGTAAAAACCACGACTGACACCATCCTCGGTCCAGTAGGGATTGTCGTAGCTAACGGCGAAACTCTTGACGATTTTGCTGTAGGACATGGAAAGACCTACACGTTTACCGCTTCCAAGGAAATTATCCTGTTGTATGCTCAAGGACGCAATCAGCCCCTGCACCTGTGAAAAACCAAGGCCGACCGAAAAACTGCCGGCGGCACGTTCCACAACCGTCACCACCACGTCTATCTGGTCATCGGTGCCGGGTACCGCGGGCGTTTCTATATTGACCGAGTCGAAATAGGTCAGACGTTGCATACGTATTTTTGAACGGTCAATGGCGGCCTGTGAAAACCAGCCGCCTTCAAACTGGCGCATTTCCCGCCGTAAGACTTCATCCTTGGTGCCGGTATTACCAACAAATGTGATTTGCCTGACGTACACCCGCTTGCCAGGATCGACAAAAAAGTTGATCGTAACCAGGCGATTTTCGCGGTCGATCTGCGGAATGGGATTTACGTTGGCAAACGCATAACCAACATTAGCCAGCAGGGCGGTGATGTTTTCCACGCTCTGTTCCATCTGCTTGCGGGAAAAAACGTCATTCTCCTGGGTCATGATCAGGCGTCGCAAGGTCCCTTCCTCGATGACCAGGTCGCCCGTTACCTGGATTTTGTCAATGCTGTATTGCTCGCCTTCGATGATGTTGGCAGTAATATAGATTTCCTGTTTGTCAGTGCTGATGGAAACCTGCGTGGTTTCTACATTGGCGTCGATATAGCCACGGTCCTGGTAATAAGACCGGATTTTCTCCAGGTCGCCGGATAGTTTTTCACGTGAATACTGGTCATCCTTGGACCAGAATTTCCAGAATGGCGGGATCTTTGACTCAAAGCCCTTTTTGATTTCCTTGTCGGTATACAGTGTATTTCCAACAATATTGATGTGTTTGATTTCCGCGGTATCGCCTTCCTCAATGGTGATGGAAATACGCACGCGGTTGCGGTCCAGCTCAACCACACGGCTGTCGACCTTGACTGCATAACGTCCCTGGCTGAAATATTGCCTGACAAGTTCCTGCTTGATGCGATCCAGTGACTGCGGCTGGAAAACCTCACCTTCTGCAAGCCCGATATCGGCGAGCACCGGAAACATGTCCTCATCTTTTATGGCCTTGTTGCCGGTAAGTGAAATTCTTGCAATGGCCGGACGTTCAACCAGGGTGATGACCAGGATGTCCCCCTCGCTTGCGAGTTCAACGTCACTGAAAAACCCGGTCCTGTACAACGAACGCAAGGCCTGGCGGGCACTGGATGCGGTCAGCAATTCGTTTGCATCCACGGTCAGGTAATTGAAGACGGTGCCTTCTGAAATTCGTTGCAAACCTTCCAACCTGATATCAGAGATGATAAACGGATCAAGCGCGAGTGCCGACTTTGCAAAAAACAGGCCACACAGCAGGATGATGATTATTCTTCTCATGTATACATGGTCCGTAAGGGTTTCTGGTACTTTCTAATCAGTACTAATTTTTAAGGCAGGAAGTCTATCCGACCAAGCGTAAAATATCGTTAAAAAATGCAAGGCCCATCAGGCCGAGCAAGGCCATCAGCCCGAAATACTGGCCTTTCGCCTGAAGCTGCTCTGATACCGGGCTGCCCTTGGCTAATTCTATCAGGTAATAGAGCAAATGCCCCCCATCAAGAACAGGAATTGGCAGTAGATTCAGAATTCCGAGGCTCAGGCTTATCGCACCCAGGAAAAACAGGAAACTGGATAATCCCGCATTCGCTGAAGCATTGGCAAACCGGGCTATGCTGATCGGTCCCGACAGATTACTTACCGACGCTGTACCGGTCAGCATACGTCCCAGCAATCCCAGGGTGGAACGTGTCAGGCGCCACATTTCCACACTCGCCGCGCCAAAACCATCTACAAAGCTGTATTTATGCAGGTAGTAGGCACGTTTTATTTCGGCTTCAACAGATGCGTCCACGGCCTGGTTGGTGATGCCGAGGATCAGGCGGCTTGAGAACATACCGGAACTGCTTTTCTCTGGCGTGACCTCGATATCCAGTGTGCCGCCGGCGCGGGCGATGGTTACGGTTAAAGGACTGTTTGCAGAACCATGTTTCTGTACCAGGGCGCCCACCCATGCCCAGTCCGGGACCGGGTCGCCCCCGACACTGATGATCCGGTCTCCAGGCTTGAACCCGGCGTGATAAGCCGGGCTTTGCGGGCTGATTTCACCAACGATCGCCGGAACTTTCACCCGCCATGGCGTAATCCCGATGGCTTCCAGAGTCTGCTCTTCTTTAAAGCTGTCGTCCAACTGGCTCAAGTCCAGTTGCACCTGACGCTGGCTGCCGTCTGCTTGCTCTACCGCAAGTGTCACCTTGTCACGGTCGAGCGCGTGGACCACCAGGCCGAGTATCGCGTGCGACCAGGTATCCGTCGTCTCGTCGTCCATTGAAATAATCCGGTCACCGGGTTCAAGACCAGCGCTGGCTGCAATGCCACTGACTTCACCCACCAGCGGCCGGGATTCGGGCATGCCGACCAGAAACATGAGCCAGAACGCCAACAGTGTGAATATCAGGTTGAATGCCGGGCCGGCTATCACGATCGCGATACGTGCCCACACTGATTTGCGGTTGAATGCCCGTTCGAGGTCGTGGTCTTCAACCACACCCTCGCGTTCGTCCAGCATCTTGACATAACCACCCAGTGGAATGGCGGCTACAACGTATTCGGTGCCGTCACGTCCTTTTCTCGACCACAATGCCTTGCCAAAACCAACAGAAAATTTGAGTACGCGTACGCCCACGCGTCGTGCCACCCAGAAGTGGCCAAATTCGTGAAATGTGATCAGCAGTCCCAATGCGACCAGTAACCACCAGATTGAACCAAGAACTTCAGACATTGTTTATCAGGTTTCCCGTTGTTCCGCTGAACAGACCATTTTACCCGCCATATCGCGGGCTATCCGGTCAAATTCCAGTACCTCGTCAAGTGAATCTATTTTACCTGCATCACAAACATCCAGTGTCGCAGAAACGACCGAAGGAATCTGCAGGAAGCCAATACGCTCCTGCAAAAAGGCTTCAACCGCAATTTCGTTGGCAGCGCTAAAAATCACCGCTGCGTTGCCGCCGGCATGCAGCACCTGGAAAGCCAGTCCGAGACCCGGAAAACGATCAAGATCCGGTTGCTGAAATTCCAGTTTATGGATATCAGCAAGATTGAGGCGTTTTACGCCGGCTTCAATACGCCCCGGCCAGGCAAGTGCATGCGCGATCGGTGTTCTCATATCCGGCATCCCCAGTTGAGCCAATACCGAACCATCACGGTACGCCACCATGGAGTGCACGATGCTTTGCGGATGTATCAGAACGGCAATCTGGTCAGGACGGGCATTGAAAAGCCAACGTGCCTCTATCACTTCCAGACCCTTGTTCATCAGCGTGGCGGAATCTACGGATATCTTACGGCCCATATCCCAGTTGGGATGATTACAAGCCTCCCGGGGTGTGACATGGGCTAAATCTGACGGGTTCGTGTCAAGAAATGGTCCACCGGATGCGGTAAGAATCAACTTTTCCACACCGACTTGCCCGAGTCCGTTGTTAAAACCGCTGGGCAGGACCTGGAAGAGCGCATTGTGTTCAGAGTCAACCGGTATGATCGTCGCATCATGTTCGGCCGCCGCTCTCCTGAACAATTCACCGGCGATGACCATGGATTCCTTGTTCGCAAGCAGCAGACGCTTGCCGTTTTGCACGGCGCCAAGGGTCGGCTCAAGTCCCGCTGCACCGACAATGGCCGCCATGACCACATCGGTCTCATCCATGCCTGCAACTGCGATTAATGCATCCCGGCCAGCCATGACCTGTGTCAGACAACCATGGTCATCCAGCGCTGCTTGCAGGGCCTCAGCTCTCGTCGGGTCACTGATAACGGCGTAACGTGCGTGGTGCCGGTGACATTGCTCTGCCAGGCGGGCAACCTTGCGGTGCGCGCTCAGGGCAACAACGTGATAACGGTCCGGATGAAGGGCCAGAACATTGAGCGTGTTCTCGCCAATTGAGCCGGTCGAGCCCAAAATAGTTATTCCCTGACTGGTCAAGGCGCTATCCTCTCACAGGCCTGTCAACAACAGGCTCAGGGCAAAAAATGGTGCCGCGGCCAACAGGCTGTCAAGACGGTCGAGTATGCCGCCGTGGCCGGGAAGCAACTTTCCGGAGTCCTTGCAATCGCTGCTGCGTTTATGCAGTGAGATCAGTAAATCACCGCCAACCGAAACCAGCGCCGTTACAAGGCTGAGCATGATTGTTTCTGTGGTTTGAATACCGCTTATCGGTATCCAGTTCATGGCTAACAGGGCCACCAGCGGCGCCGTCACCAAGCCGCCAATAAATCCTGCCACGGTCTTACCCGGGCTGATGTCAGGTGCCAGTTTCTTTTTTCCAAATAACCTGCCGGCAAAATACGCACCGGTGTCCGCGGCCCAGACAATCAACAGCAGTAACAAAATTAACCAGGCGCCTTGTGCATGACCGCGTATCCAGCAGATTGCAAACCAACCCGTTGTGATGGATGCCACCGCGGTGATGAAAGAAAAAACACGGTACCCGCGGTCAAGCGGTGTGTCCGGGCGGTACAAAGGCAATCGGACAAACATCAATGCCCAGGCTGCACAGCTCACAATCAAATACAGGAATATCCTGTCATCCCACTGATCTTTGAACCAGGACAACAACGCAAAAATTGCAAGCTGCAGGACAATCAGCAGGTACCGGGAGTTACGCCCTGTCAGCCCGGCAAGACGTGTGTATTCAACGCTTCCACCCAAAAGCAACACCGCGATTAATACAAAGAACCACGGCAGGGGCAGTGCAAAAATTGCAATCATTGCCAGTGGCAGCAACAACACTGCCGTCAACACGCGTTGCTTAAGCACCCGCATTGCTCCTGAGTTGGTCGCTCGTGTGTCCGAACCGGCGTTCGCGTGATCGATAAATTTTAATCGCCTGATCAAGTACCTGTCCGTCAAAGTCTGGCCATAGCACGGGGGTGAAATAGAACTCGGTATAGGCCGATTGCCACAACAGGAAATTGCTGATACGCATTTCACCGCCGGTGCGGATAAAAAGGTCCGGGTCTGGAGACTCTGCCAGGGCCAGAAACCCCGCAAACTGCTGCTCATCGACATCACCGGCGGCCAGCTCGCCCCCGGCAATCGCATTGGCCATTTGAACGGCTGCCTGGGTGATATCCCAGCGCCCGCCATAATTGACCGCAATGTTGACAAAAAGCCGTGTATTGCCAGCTGTGAGGGTTTCTGCCTGGGCCATCTTGGTTTGGATCGCGGGTCTGAACGCTTTCTTGTCACCGATAAATCGTAAACAGATGTTGTTTTCGTGCAGTTCAGCGGCTTCTTTGTCCAGTGCCCTTAAAAAAAGGTCCATCAGCCGCGAAATTTCACTGGCTGGCCGGTTCCAGTTTTCACTTGAAAACGCAAAAACCGTCAGGATTTCTATACCCAGTCTTCCGCAATGCTCAATCGTGGTACGTAGTGCTTTGAGACCGGCCTGGTGGCCCATGCTGCGCGGTCGGTTTCTTTTTTTTGCCCAGCGGCCATTGCCGTCCATGACAATGGCAAGGTGTGTGGGAATGTCGGACGGTGTACTCAATGATTTACCCCGCCTTCATCGCCCGGCATTAGAAATCCAGCAGTTCCTGCTCTTTTATTGCCACGATCTCGTCCGCTTTTACACAGTGCTGGTCAGTGAGTTGCTGTATGGCCTGTTCGGCCCGATGGTCATCGTCTTCCGAGATTTCCTTGTCTTTAAGCAAATCCTTGAGGTGGTGATTTGCATCACGGCGGATATTGCGGATAGCGATCTTGGCATTTTCACCTTCATGATGAACCACCTTACCCAGCGCCACCCTGCGTTCTTCGGTCAGGGGGGGCAGGGGGATGCGGATAATATTTCCGGCGGTGATGGGATTCAGCCCCAGGTCAGACTTCAAAATGGCTTTTTCCAGCACCTTGATCATGGTCTTGTCCCAGGCAGTAACCGCCAGCGTACGTGCGTCTTCAATTGAAACACTGGCAGCCTGGCTGATCGGAACTTCACTGCCGTAGTAATCTACGTGGACATGCTCCAACAGGCTCGGATGAGCTCGTCCGGTACGTATTTTTGCCAGTTCAGTGCGCAAAGACTCCAGGCTTTTTCGCATGCGGATGTGTGCATCCTTGTTAATGTCTTCGATCATGTTCTGCTCCCGTGTGCCAGCAAAGGAAAGTGATTAGCGGTTACCTACAACGGTGCTTTGGAACATGGTCCGCACCGCATCCAACGTGAGCGCACAATTTTAGCAGTAAAAGGAGACGGATTTGCTTTTTCGGCTTTAAAAACCGGGAATAAATCAGCAGATGATGGTGCCTACGGCTTTACCCCTGACAATTTTCATCAGGTTTCCAGTGCCAAAAACATTAAATACACGAATAGGCATGCCCTGGTCGCGGCACAACACGATCGCATTGGCGTCCATGACACCGAGTTTGCCTTCGATGACTTCGTCGAAGCTCAGGCTGTCATACAGTTGTGCGTGTTCATCGAGCTTTGGGTCGGAGGAATAAACCCCGTCGACCTTCGTGGCTTTCAGTACGATGTCCGCACCGATTTCGATTGCCCGTAAGGCAGCAGCGGTATCGGTGGTAAAAAACGGGTTTCCCGTACCCCCGGCGATGATCACGACACGGCCTTTCTCGAGGTGCCGGGTCGCGCGGCGGCGAATGTAGTCTTCGCAAACATCGTGCACGGAAATGGCTGACATTACACGCGCGTCGACACCGACTTTTTCCAGCGCATCCTGCAACGCCAGGGAATTCATCAGCGTGGCCATCATTCCCATGTGGTCCCCGGTGACACGATCTATGCCGGATTCCGCCAGCCCGGCACCCCTGAATATATTGCCGCCACCGATGACGATGGCGATCTGTATCCCGGTATTGAGAACTTCCTGAACCTCTGTGGCAATCCGGCCAATAATGGCCGGATCAATACCATAGTCCTCATCACCCAGCAGTGCTTCACCACTGAGTTTCAACAGGATACGCCGGTGTGAAGGCCTGGTCAGCATGGTGCAATATGCAGGCTAGTCGCCTTTCACCTGCTGCATGACTTCGTCCGCGAAATTGTCTTTCTTTTTCTCAATGCCTTCACCGACTACAAGACGGCTAAATCCTTTCACAACGGCGGTTTTTTGAGCGAGCAGCTTGGCAACGGTTATATCGCCGTCCTTTACAAACGGCTGACCCAGCAAGGTGATTTCAGAGAAGTATTTCCGCATACGCCCAGTAACCATTTTTTCAATAATTTTAGCCGGTTTACCGCTATCCACAGCCTGTTCCGTCAGGAATTTCTTTTCTTTTTCAAGAACATCCGCAGGCACATCATCGGTATCCACATAAGCCGGGTTCAAAGCGGCGATATGCATGGCGATGTCACGGGCGAGTTCAGCATCGCCACCTTCTACATCGACCAGCACGCCAATACGGCCACCGTGGACATAGCTACCGATGTTACCATCTGTCGACATGCGTGCAATGCGGCGGACCTGTATGTTCTCGCCGATTTTTGCCACCAGGGCCTGGCGTGCCGTCTCCAGACTAACGCCATCGGATTCCGTCGACAACAATTTTCCAACATCATTTGATGACGCGGCCAGCGCACGGTTTGCGATGGTGCTCGCAAACGCCTGGAAATTGGCATCTTTAGCAACAAAGTCCGTCTCACAGTTGACCTCAACCATCACCGCTTCGGAATCGTCGTCACGGACCGCAAGGATTACCTTGCCTTCCGCAGCGATCCTGGCGGCCTTTTTACCCGCCTGAGCGAGCCCGGATTTACGCAGACGCTCTATTGCCGCTTCCATGTCGCCATTTGTTTCAACCAGTGCTTTTTTGCACTCCATCATGCCAGCGCCGGTGCGCTCGCGAAGTTCTTTGACCATTGCGGCAGTTACTGCCATCTCGATATTCCTTTTCAATTCAGTTAAACGCCGGGTATGCCCTTTTATTCCCTGGCTACTCAGTCTTCAGCTGTCTTTTTGGCAACCTTCTTTTTAGCCATCTTTTTCTTGGTGACTTTTTTCTTGGTGACTTTTTTCTTGGCAACTTTCTTGGCGGCAGCCTTTTTCTTTGGTGCTGCCTTCTTGGCTGGCTCGGGTGCCTCTTCAGCTTCCTTCTCTTCAACCACTTCTGCCGGAGCAGCTTTGGCTTCGGTCTTTTTGACCACTTCTGCCGGGGCAGCTTTGGTTTCGGTCTTTTCGACCGCTTCTGCCGGGGCAGCTTCGGTTTCGGTCTTTTTGACCACTTCTGCCGGGGCAGCTTCGGTTTCGGTCTTTTCGACCGCTTCTGCCGGAGCAGCTTTGGCTTCGGTCTTTTCGACCACTTCTGCCGGGGCAGCTTCGGTTTCGGTCTTTTCGACCACTTCTGCCGGGGCAGCTTCGGTTTCGGTCTTTTCGACCGCTTCTGCCGGAGCAGCTTTGGTTTCGGTCTTTTCGACCGCCTCTGCCGGGGCAGCTTTGGCTTCGATCTTTTCGACCACTTCTGTCGGGACAGCCTTGGTTTCGGTCTTTTCGACCGCTTCTGCCGGGGCAGCCACAGCCTCTGCTTTTTCAATGGCTACCGCTGGTGCAGCTTCGGCTACTGTTTCCTCAGTGGCTTTCGCCGGTGCGGAATCAGCTGCTGTTTTTTCAGCGGGTGTCGCTGCATCAGTTTCAGGCTCTGAAGTCTTTTCGATGGCCACAGGGGCCTTTTTTACGACTACTTTCTTGGCGACTTTTTTCTTGGTGGCCTTACCCGCCGGTGCCTTCTGAGGCTTGGCAACACGTTTGATCGGGTTGCCATATTCATCCAGTTCGACAAACTCATCCTGATCTTCGATATGCGGAACCAGCGCACGCCCTTCCAGCACGGCATCTGCAGCCTGTTGGGCGTACAAGCGTATGGAACGGATGGCGTCATCGTTGCCGGGGATGACATAATCGATGTCATCCGGTGAACAATTCGTGTCTACGACCGCGATAACCGGAATACCCAATTTGCGGGCTTCTTTGACCGCTATGTCTTCGTGGCCCACATCAACTACGAACATGGCGTCCGGGAGACCCTTCATGTCCTTGATGCCGCCCAGGCTTTTTTCGAGTTTGACTGCCTCACGCTGCAGTTGTAAAACTTCCTTCTTGACCAGCCGGGCAAATGAACCGTCTTCCTCCATCTGCTCCAGTTGACGCAGTCGCTTGATCGATTGGCGAATGGTGCGGAAGTTGGTCAGCATGCCACCCAGCCAGCGGTGGGATACATAGGGCATACCGCAACGCTGTGCTTCTTCGGTGATGGCCTTTGAGGCAGCGCGTTTGGTGCCGACAAAAATGATATTGCCGCGCTTGGCAGCGATGCCACCGATGAAATTCATTGAGTCCACCAGCAAGGGCAGTGATTTCTCAAGGTTGATAATGTGGATTTTTCCACGCGACCCGAAAATGAACGGCGCCATTTTGGGATTCCAATAACGGGTCTGGTGACCGAAATGCACGCCAGCTTCAAGCATTTGGCGCATGGTGATATTTGGCATTGACTAAATCCTTCATACAGCCGGAACCCAGCGGTCCTGGACATGACGTCCGGCGGCACTGACTTCCCGGGTTAATCCTCCACATACCCTGTCCGGAAACCCTGATCATGCAGGGCACCCAACCGGACGGTTGCGGCATGTGTGCGTATTTGATGCAGCTATATTTACAGGGAAACCCCACAAACCCCGCATCCCGTTTTCCGGAAGTGACGAGCACGCTCCGGAGAGCAGGGCTTTATACCAGAATTGGAACCCTGGGGCAATGTTTACCTGGCAAATATCACTGTTTCACCCCGGTACTGCATGCGCGGCTCTTTTGTATCCAAACAAAAGCGGCATTCACTGCTATTATGAGTTTATGTTACTGCCTGAAGAACTCATCAGGGCAAAGCGCGACGGTGAAGAACTGGATGAGAACGCTTTGCGGGATTTCGCCAACGGTGTCGCCGGCGGTCAGGTCAGCGACGCGCAGATTGGTGCGTTCACCATGGCGGTACATTTCCAGGGCATGGCCATGGCTGAGCAGGCAGCCCTGACGCTGGCCATGCGCGATACGGGCCGATGTTTCAGTTGGTCCGATCTTGGCGGGCCGGTGCTGGACAAACACTCTACCGGAGGTGTTGGGGACCTGGTCAGCCTGGTTCTGGCACCCTTGATGGCAGCCTGCGGCGCTTTTATTCCGATGATTTCCGGACGCGGTCTAGGGCATAGCGGCGGAACACTGGATAAACTGGAGAGCATCCCCGGATTTGATGTCAATCCAACGCAGCAGTTATTCGACCGGACCGTACGGCAAACGGGGTATGCCATGACCGGACAGGGTATTGATCTGGCACCTGCAGACGGGCGTATCTATGCCATTCGTGACGTCACAGCCACAGTTGATTCAATCCCACTGATCGTCGCGTCCATACTGTCCAAGAAACTGGCGGAGGGCCTCGATGGGTTGGTGCTGGACATCAAGACCGGAAATGGCGCATTCCTGTGTGAACGTAACCTTTCACGGGACCTTGCGGCGGACCTGGTTGAAGTCGCTGCGCTGGCGGCTTTGCCTTGCCGGGCCCTGATAACTGATATGAACCAGCCACTGGCGCGCAGTGCCGGAAACACGCTGGAAATGCTTGAATCCATCAGTTTTTTGAAAAACGGGAGCGGACACAAAAGACTGACCGAAGTCATACTGTCGCTGGGAAGTGAAATGATGTTGCTGGGCGGATTGGCCACTACACCAAAAACCGCCCAGGACAGCTTGAAACATGCGTTAGATTCGGGTCTGGCAGCCGAACGTTTCGCCCACATGGTAGACATGCAGGGGGGGCCCGCTGATCTGCTGGAGAAGCCGCAAAAGTATTTGACCCCGGCACCGGTGGTGCGCCCCCTGGGGTCAAGCCGCGACGGTTGTGTTGAATATATCGATACCAGGGCGGTGGGTCTGTGCGTGGTACGCTTAGGTGGCGGGCGCAGGCATGTTGGGGACCGCATCGATCATCGCGTCGGGCTGTCGGACCTCTGCAATGTTGGCGAGAATGTCAGCAGGGGTGACACCCTGGCGACCATCCACGCGGCAGATGAAACATCCTGGTCCGATGCGGCCAGGACGCTCACGACGGCGATTGCCATAGGTCGCAAAACCGATTTACTGCCAACCGTTTATGAACGGTTCACATCAGCCGGATGTAGTTGAGAAAGGGAGCAGGAATGGCCGGGACAAACCATATTGGAACACCACATATAGAAGCCGAAAAAGGTGATTTTGCAGACACGGTTTTGATGCCGGGTGATCCGTTGAGAGCCCGGAAACTGGCTGCAAGACATCTGGATGATGTCAGACAGGTTAACAGCGTGCGGAATATGCTCGGGTTTACCGGGACATTCAGGGGGAAACCTGTCTCCATCATGGGTTCAGGCATGGGTATGGCATCCATCAGCATCTACGCGCATGAACTGTTTGACTACTATGGTGTGAAACAGATTATACGCGTGGGTACCTGCGGTGGTCTGATGCCGGATATGCAGGTTGGTGACCTGGTTCTTGCAAGTGCTGCGTGTACGGATTCCGCCATCAACCGGCAACGGTTTAACGGCTGGGATTTCTCTGCCAGTGCAGATTATGAACTGTTGAGCCGGGTCCATACCAAGGCTGTGCAAAACGGTCTCAAGATCAGGACGGGCAGCGTGTTTTCCACCGACTGGTTCTATCACCCTGATGAAACGTTTATCGACAAAGTTCAAAAAATGGGCGTGCTGGCCCTGGATATGGAGACGGCGGCATTGTATGCACTGGCCCAGCAACACGGCGGCCGTGCCTTGACCATGCTTACTGTCAGTGACGTGATACCGACCGGTGAGCGGGCATCACACGAAGTGCGTCAAAACGCCTTCGGCGCAGTGATAGATGTTGTGCTGGAAGCTTTGTTCGAAGGGCATACACACGCATGACCGGGAATATATGTGATATCAGGAAGACGATTGACAGGCTGTATGCGCAGGCGCAACAGGCCAGTAAAAACGCTTACTCGCCATATAGCGGTGCCAGGGTAGGGGTTTGTGTGCTGGACGATAAAGGCCACGTCCATTCGGGTTGCAATGTTGAGAATTCGTCTTACGGCTTGACCCAGTGCGCGGAACGCAATGCGCTTGCCGCTGCTGTCAACGCAGGTATGGAGCCCGGCGGCGCGCATACGCTGTTGATTTACGCAACCGGCTTTGAAGTCCTGGCACCCTGTGGGGCCTGCCGACAGGTGATGAGAGAGTTGCTGGCAGATGATGCGCTGGTCATTTCCTGTCGCAGTGAATCAGACTTTCGCAGTTGGTCAATTGGAGAATTGTTGCCCGATCCATTCGTTTTGAGTTGAAGGAAGATAATAATGACGTTTCCACTAGTGCTCTGTCAGCCTTATAAATTAGGATCACGCCGTGATTTTCTCAGGTCCGGCGGTTCAGTTCTGGGTGTCTCCTGGCTGGCGATGAATTCATCACTGATACTGGCAGCCTGTCAGACCGCCCGGTCGAACCTGGAAGCGCAAGCGATTTATCAGAATATCACCGGGGAGCAGGCCGTGGAACTGGGCGCGGTCGTCGACCGGATCATTCCTGAGGATGAAACCCCGGGAGCCACCCAAACCGGTGTGGTTTATTTTATCGATGTTGCATTGGGCGGATTTATGAGTGCAGTTGCCCCGCTGCTCAAGCAGGGGCTTGATGACTTGCAGCAAAAGACAATAACCGCTCATTCAGCAGGCATTCGTTTTTCCGAACTGTCATTTGCGCAGCAGACAAGCATTTTAAAAGCGGTCGAAGATACGCAGTTCTTTGGCACCGTGCACTTTTTGACGATGTGCGGGATGTTTTCCCCGCCGGGTTACGGCGGGAACCGGGATGCAACAGGCTGGGAACTGTTGAGCTTCGATCACCAGCACGCCTGGCAGCCGCCGTTTGGCCATTACGATGCGGCTGTTCATACAAAAGGTGATGACAATGGCCGGGTCTGAAAGTCTGGCAAAATTCAAACTCCGTGAAGCCGTGGATTTTGTCATCATCGGTTCCGGTGCTGCCGGCGGTGTGTTGGCAAAAGAGCTGTCAACCAACGGATTTGATGTCGTCGTGCTGGAGCAGGGGCCGTATCGCACAGCTGCTGATTTCAAACATGATGAACTGGATGTCATCTTTCAGAACGAATTGCTGAATCACCCCGGATGGAATGATCCGCAGACTTTCCGAACTTCCGAGAACGACACCGCAGCGGTACAGCAGGGTGGCCCGCCACCCGCATTTTACGCCCGCGGGGTGGGTGGCAGCAGTGTTCACTTCACTGCTAATTACTGGCGATTCCATGAAAGTGATTTCAATGAACGTAGCTTGCTCGGCCCGATGCAGGGCACAGGTTTTGCCGATTGGCCAATCAGTTACCGGGAGTTGGAGCCCTATTACACAAAGGTTGAATGGGAGTGTGGTGTTTCCGGCGAACCGGGACCATTTGAAGCACCGCGTTCCAGGCCATACCCGATGCCACCTTTGCCGGTGAAATCTTCGGGGATTTTGTTTGAAAAAGGCGCCAGGGCGTTGGGATTACACCCCCAGGCGGCACCCATGGCTATTTTATCGAAGCCGCACAACGGCCGCCCACCTTGTGTGCATTGCGGGTTTTGCATGGGCTTTGGCTGCGAGGTCAATGCCAAGTCATCAACACTTGCGTCCATGATCCCGTTGGCGGAAGCCAGTGGAAGGTGTGAGATTCGACCTTTGTCGACCGTATTCCGGATTGAGACCAACGTTGCGGGCCGGGTTACCGAGGTTGTCTACTTCGATGCCGAAGGCAAGGAACAGGCACAGAAAGCCAGGGCTGTCATCCTGTCCGCCAATGGCGCGGAAACACCCCGATTACTGTTCTTGTCAGAGTCGGGGCGCTCACCTGACGGTTTGGCAAATTCCTCCGGCATCGTCGGTAAATACCTGATGGGTAACGGTCACTCGGTCACCCAGGCAGCGTTCGAACATCCACTCAATGAATTCAAGAGTGTCCAGGTCACCCGTATCGTGCACGATTTTTATGAGAATGATCCTGCCCGTGGTTTTTATGGTGGCGGCGGCATGGACGCACGTCCGTTTCTGGACTCCACGCCGATTTTACACGCCATGACAGGGCTGCCGCGTGACAGGCCTGGATGGGGGCCGGAATTCAAACGGATGCTCCGCCACTACTTCACCCGCAAGATGGCGGTTTTAGGTAGTACCACGTCGGTACCGTTGGCCAGCAACAATATTTCACTTGACCCGACACTCAAAGACGACAAGGGTCGAGCTGCGGTCCGTATGACCTATCTGGATCATGATGATGATCTTTCGATGGCGAAGTTTTTGCAGGACCGGGCAGTTGAAATCCTCGAGGCGGCCGGCGCGGCCGAGATTTGGCGTGACCCGGTAACTGGCGGCAACATCCAGGCGCACCTGCTGGGCACCTGCCGCATGGGAAATGACCCGGCCAGCTCCGTGGTCGACAAGTTTCACCGGGCCCACGATGTCCCCAACCTGTTTATCTGTGACGGCTCCAGTTTTGTCAGTTCCGGCCGGGGGCAGCCCACCATGACCATCCAGGCATTGGCATTCCGGGCAGCGGAACACATTGCCAACTTTGCCCGAGGTGGTGAAATTTAATCCAAAATAGGGAGTGACATGACGATGAAATCAATTTTGAAAGTGTTAGCAGTGGCAGCTTGTTTATTCACGCATACCGCACTTGCCGGGAAACCCAGTGTGGAACACTACGCGATATCAGACGATACGCAATTACCGTTCTCAGATGCAGTTCGGGTCGGGCATATGCTCTATCTTTCCGGCAAGATCGGCAATATCCCAGGTACACCTCAACTGGCACAAGGGGGTATCGGGGGTGAAACGCGACAGGCCCTTGAAAGTATCAAAGCCAGCCTGGAGAAATACGGTTCATCAATGGCAGAAGTGGTGAAATGCACGGTATTTTTGGCTGACATCAAGGAGTGGGCCGCCATGAACGAGGTCTACACCACTTTTTTTCCGAGCAATCCGCCGGCCCGGAGCGCGTTGGGAACCAGTGGATTGGCGCTTGGTGCACGTGTTGAGATTGAATGCATGGCGACGCTCAAATAGGTTTGGTAAACCTGTATATTGCACCAGCATCCGTGACACTGGCGCAGTGTGCAGGCGAAGGAACACACTATGAAACGATGGTTGCTGTTGGGATGTATTGTATTTTTCACCCTGGGTAACGGTGGCGCAGCCACCGCGCAATCTGCGGCGGCCGTCGGGCGCTTTGCCGATCTTGCCCTGGGTTGTGTTCACCAGGAATACCCCAACAAAATTTCTCACGTCATGTCCGGCGATCAGGATGTTGCCGCGCCGCGTGAGTTGACCCCGGTATTCTTCGGTTGCTTTGACTGGCACTCGTCGGTTCACGGACATTGGTTGTTGACACGATTGCTGCGACTTTACCCGGATGCTGAATTTGCCGCAGCGGCAGAGTCTGCGCTGAACCGGAGTTTCAACGCTGAGAAGATAGCAACCGAAGTCGCCTACGTGAACCAGGCCCTGCGTGATTCATTCGAACGTCCGTATGGCGTCGCCTGGTTGTTACAGTTGACGGCAGAATTGCGTGAATGGGAAGACCCGCGCGCCAGGCGCTGGCTTGCAATACTGGAGCCGCTTGAAGCCGCCCTGGTTGAGAAAATGCAGTCCTGGCTGGGGAAACTGGCATACCCCATCCGAATTGGAGAACACGCGCAAACGGCGTTCGCGTTCGGCTTGTTTCTCGATTGGGCAGAGGCTGCCGGGCGTCCGGATTTTTATGAACTGGTGACACGGAAATCAAAGGAGTTCCACCTGGCTGACCAGGATTGCCCCCTGGCGTATGAGCCGGGAGGGCAGGATTTCCTTTCGCCCTGCCTGGCCGAGGCCGACCTGATGCGCCGCATCATGAAGCAGCAGGAATTCGCCCAGTGGTTGTTGGTTTTCATGCCTGGATTACCCGTTGACGGCGGTGACTGGCTGCCCCTGGCAGTGGTTACGGACCCAAGCGACGGGAAGCTGGCCCACCTCGATGGTTTGAATATCAGCCGTGCCTGGATGCTACAGGGGATCGCCGCCGGATTACCCTCCGGTGATCGGCGCAGAATGGCCCTCCTTAATGCGGCCTCCGTGCATAAAAGTTCTGGTCTGGCGGCTGTGACCGGTGAACACTACGAAGGCGGCCACTGGCTTGGGAGTTTTGCCACCTATTTGCAGACTGAACGGGGGCTGGCAGGCGGTTCTGGCAGGTTAATTCAAGCTCCAGACGCGACATCGGCAGCGTCCACGGCTTTGTCAAGGCTACGCTTGGTCGAGTCGCGTATGACGCGCCGGGAAGGGCAGCTCAACGCAGTCATCGTCATGAACCCGGAAGGTGTTGCCATCGCCAACGGCCTCGATGCCGAACAGAGTGCTGGAAATACCCGGGGTCCGCTACATGGATACCCGGTGTTCCTCAAGGATAATATCGAGACACAGGATATGCCAACCACTGCCGGTTCACTGGCGCTAACAGACAACCACACCGCACGCGACGCCGAAGTAAGCCGGCGTTTGCGCGAGGCTGGTCTGGTGATAGTCGGCAAAACCAATCTCTCTGAATGGGCCAATTTTCGTGATAACGAGTCCAGCAGTGGTTGGAGTGGAGTGGGCGGCTTGACGGTCAATGCCTGGAATACCGGGCGAACCGCCTGCGGGTCCAGCTCAGGTTCTGCGGTGGTGGTGGCGGCCGGGTATGCACCTTTTGCAGTGGGTACGGAAACCAACGGATCTGTCATTTGCCCGGCCTCGGTCAATGGCATCGTTGGAATCAAGCCAACGCTTGGATTGGTAAGCCGGCGGGGTATCGTACCTATTGCCCACAGCCAGGATACTGCCGGGCCGATGGCTTCCAGTGTCACTGGTGCGGTAATGTTGCTTACTGCGATGGAGGGTGTGGATTCGGAAGACCGGTTAACCGTGCGCAGCGGTAAATACCATGGGCGTGATTACAGAAAAGCGTTACGAGCGGATGGTCTGCGTGGTTTGCGCATCGGCGTAGTCCGCTCGCAAACGTTTCACCTGGAGAGTTCCGGTTTGTTTGACCTAGCGGTTGCGGATTTGGCCGGGGCGGGTGCGATCATCGTCGACGGGCTGGAGTTTCCCGAATGGCCCGATGGATTCTGGGATAACTCGATCAACGTCCTGCACCACGAGTTCAAACATAATCTGAACGCCTATTTCGCCTCGCTGCCCGGTGATCTGAAATTCTTCACACTGGAAAAACTGATCGAATTTAACCGCGAGCATGCCGGCGAGGAAATGCCCTGGTTTGGCCAGGATCTTCTGGAAACCGCGCAGGGCAAGGGCGATTTGAACAGTCCTGAATACAAACAGTCTCTTCAGTCTGTTCAGGAATTCACCCGTTCGACCATTGATGGATTGCTACAGGCCTACAGGGTTGATCTGTTGATCATGCGCAGCAATGCCCCGGCTTTTTCAATAGACCTGGTGTACGGGGATAATTACCAGGGCGGCAGCAGTTCGATGGCAGCGATCGCCGGCTATCCCCATATCACCGTTCCAATGGGACGATGGAAGGAACTGCCGGTGGGGCTGTCATTTGTGGGTACCGCGTTCTCTGAACCGGTATTGATCCGTGCGGCCTACGGGTATGAACAGGCGACCGGGCACGCGACGACACTGGCTGGTAAACGGCCCTGGGAAATCGGTCCGGTGTTGTCAGAAGATGCCGGGGACTAGGATTTTACGTTGACGCGGATAGTCGGAAAAGGTCTTCACATACCAATGTTGGTTGGCGATCGCACGCGGTACCAGGTTGCAGGCCGTGAACAGTGCGAAAGCCAGCCCTGCCAGCGACCAGGTCAGGATCGCCCATCCACACCACTGTATGATTTCGCCCAGGTACTGTGGGCTGCTGACCCAGCGGAACAGGCCGCCGACCGGCACGTGATAGGCCTGGTCCCCCGGTTGTCTTAAGTTTCGGATGATCGCATCAGATTGGACATGGATAAGAAAGCCGCTGGCAAATATCATGACGCCAATGACAAGATTCCAGGTCAGCCAAGGTTGCTGGGCGTTGGCGATCAACGCGACGCCATTGTTAAAACCGTTGAGAAGATTGAATGCCACTGCATAAACCACCAGTTGCGCCGGAAATGTCTTTTGTGAGGGGCGCATCAGTAACGGAAAAACAAAACTCCGGTAACCATAGTGGATGATCCATAAAGCCAACGGGATCGCTATAACGGCTTGTCTGACCGCGGCGTCATGCATGACCATTATCGTGATCATCAACAAGGCTGGTAATTCCATCAAGACCCACGCCAGGCGGTTTGGCAGGGTCAGACCCCAACCGGGTTTGAAGTGCCGTCCGTAAGGTGCAGTGACCCTCAATAATGACAGCAAAACAACCGGACCCAGTAAAAACTCGATGGCCAATGCGGTATGCATGGCCTAATGATGCCAGATTTGTGAAAAAAGTCATTGTGTACGAACAGACATAGCGACAACTTGTCCAACCAATTGCCGGGATTACTTGATTTCGATCAACAGGCAGTCACTGGAAATTCGTTACTGTATAGTCTGGGTTATCGGCTAAATTGCTGGAGATAGTTATGGCCACCTATCAGAAAATACTGGTTGCTGTTGATCTGAGCAGTGAATCGGAAGTTGTATTGAAACAGGCGCAGATTGTCGCGGGTCCCGACGCCGGACTCCACCTTGCCTATGTCCAGGAACCAATGGATAACGTTTACGTCGGCATTGTTCCACAGAGCGCTGCGTTCAGCGGTCTTGGTGAACTTGAAGCGCAACTGGTCGAGGAGATGAAGCGGAAGCTGGCAGCACTGGGTGAACAGTTTGGCGTGCCTGACGGGAACCTGCATATCCTGAATGGCTCCCCGGCCCATGAAATACACCGGTTTGCGAAAGAAAATGACATCCAGTTGATCGTCATCGGTACGCATGGGCAAAAGGGTCTGCAGTTGCTGTTGGGTTCTACCGCCAATGCGGTACTGCATGGTGCTGGTTGTGATGTGTTGTCGGTCAGGATACCGCTGTAAAATGCTGTCCGATCATCGCAGTCATTGACGTGCGAATCAAAACATGAACACCAAAGTACTGGTTTGGATACTGGTATTTTTGCTCGTACTGGCGTGGTCCGCGATTGCTCCCGCTGAGCGGCCGACCTGGTGGATGGAAGTTATCCCTGCACTGGTCGGTTTTGTAGTTCTGCTGGTGACCCGAAAGCGGTTTCCGCTAACTGAGCTGGTCTATTGGCTTATCCTGGTGCACGCCATTATTCTGATGGTTGGTGGTCACTACACCTATGCCGAAGTGCCAGTGGGCGACTGGTTGCGTGACCTGACCGGAGGCGAACGAAATAACTATGACAAGCTCGGTCACCTCGCGCAGGGCTTTATACCGGTCATGATCGCGCGCGAGATCATGATCCGGAACAGTGTGGTGACCTCCAGGGGCTGGCTGAATTTCCTGCTTCTGTGTGTCGTGCTCGCCATCAGCGCCTTCTATGAACTGGTGGAGTGGTGGGCAGCGCTCATCAGTTCGGAAGCTGCAGACTCATTCCTCGGTACACAAGGTTATGCCTGGGATACGCAATCCGACATGCTCTGGGCATTGAGCGGTTCCGTTTTGTCTTTGTTAATACTGTCACGTATCCACGATCGCCAGCTCGGCGCAATGGCCTAGCCTGCATATTGCACCAGTATCGCGAATACCGGCGCAGGACAGGTGCGACTGGGCGCAGGGCTGGACAGAGACCCATAGCTGTAGCTATGGGTTGAGGGAAGCTCAAGTCCAGTCGTGCGTGGACAAGCCAGGGTCGGGATAGGCCTCGGGCCAGTGACAAACTGTGACTTTAAGCGTTGGACAAATATCGCCATTTTACTACTGTAA
>Ga0255052_10000869_pt1 | contig 23543 bp, 23 predicted proteins | sample JV7_2_21_MG_FD_188632 | JGI IMG/M metagenome (GOLD analysis project Ga0255052, IMG submission 188632) | Seawater microbial communities from Jervis Inlet, British Columbia, Canada - JV7_2_21 | ecosystem: Environmental > Aquatic > Marine > Inlet | place: Canada: British Columbia | collected... | reverse complement strand
CTGACGACGGCCCAATGCAGTACATCCGTTGGCTGCTGCCATGGGCCGTCGTCAGTCAGCCGGCATTCTTCCTCGCCGGAAGGGAATGGTACGAGCCCAATATCATGTTCGAACTGCTCGCGGGCGTTGTCATCGTCTACGCGATTCAAGTCTATGGAAGAACGGCCCGCACCCTGTTGATTGGCGCTTTGCTGACCACACTTGGCTGGTTCTTCGATTACGGCCCGGCAGGTGTGTTGAGCATTCCATTATTGTTTCTCGCGGCACAGAACAGCGCACCACGGGCAATGGCCTGGCTGGCGTTGATCGCTTTGGCCGTGAACCTTCCAGCGGCCGATTTGCAGGGGTGGCTGGCCGCATTCGCTGCGCTAGGCGCGCCCGTCATCGCCCTGCTGTCTCTCAGCCTGGCAGGCTATTCGCTGCCCAGGCTCCCCAAGCCGGGCTTTTACCTGTTTTATCCCCTGCACCTGCTCGTATTGGCAGCCCTGAGCCAACTCTAAATAGAACGAAATACGTGTTTTTCGCAATGGTGCGAGCCGTAGCAAGGGCTAGACTGAGGACAGTCACAGAGCAAAGGATATGGTCATGTTCAGCATCGAAGCCATCATGAGCACCGACCTGATTACGCTGCCCCCAACGGCGAATCTCGCGGAAGCGCGCAAGCTCATGCAGTCAAACCGCATCCACCACCTGCCCATCGTCACCGACGATATGGAGCTGGTCGGGCTGGTGACGCTGACGAACCTGCTGGCAGGTACCGACTCGGTCCTGCGTGACTCGGACAATCGCATTCATGCTGAAAATATTTGTGTCAAGGATGTCATGGTGACTGATCTTGCAACAGTCGATGCGCAAGGCAGTCTCAGGCAGGCTGCGCTGTTTCTCGAAAAACACAATATAGGCTGCCTGCCCATTGTCACGGATGGCAAACTGTGCGGTATCATCACGGACACCGACTTTGTTGCCGTCGCCATCAACTTGCTGGAACAGATGGAAAGTTCCGAGCCGATGGATCGGGAATACGCGTAGCGGCTACGCCTCTCGTCGCTGCAAGGCGTACTGAGCATCGCTCTCTGAGCCGATCAATATCGCTATCCAGCGAGTCCTCTTGTCGCTCTCCAGCGCGAGCTTGAGTGTCATCGTGAGCGGCACGGACAACAGCATCCCAACCGGGCCGAACACCCAACCCCAGAATACGAGGCCGATGAATACGATAAGCGGCGAAATGCCAACACCGTAGCCCATGAGCCGTGGCTCGATGATGTTGCCGAACACCATATTGATCGCGACAAAACCGATCGCCGTCGCCGAGGCTCCACCGGGCCCGAGTTGGACAAGCGCCATCAAGACAGCCGGCACTGCCGCGATGATCGAGCCTATGGTCGGCACGTAATTGAGCAGGAACGCCAGCATCGCCCACAGTAGGGGAAAATCAAGCCCGACCGCCCATGTGAGCAGGCCCGCCGCAAGCCCCGTCGCCATACTGACGACGGTTTTGATGCCGAGATACCTGCCGAGATTGGCAAGAAAAACTCGCGGCCGTTTCAGCGACTGTGTGCTGCGGCCGAAAGCCGCCGCAATCTTGGTTTCTACGGTGGATGCTTCGAGCAATATGAAGATCATCGTGAATATGATCAGGAATATGTTGGTCAGTACGTCTGTCAGGCTATTGAGAATGGTTGCTGCCAGCCCCATCGCCCAGCCCGGATCGATCATGTTGCCGAGCGATTCGAACGACTCCTCAATATCGAAAGCCTTACCGATAAAGCTGATAACGCCTTGCACGATTGTGTCGAGCCGCGCCTGGTAGCTTGGCATCGCCGCGGTGAATTCGGCAATCGACGTACCCACGATCGTGCCGACAACTGCGAATACCAACAGGATGACCGACACGATAATAAGCGCTGCAAGAACTGACGGGACGCGGTTCTTTTGCATCCACAACATCGGACGGACGGTGATCAGGGCGAGGAAGGCAGCAACGAGGAACGGCACGAGCAGGTCTTTGGCCATCTGCAGGCCAATGACGATGACGATGACGGCAGCGAAGCTGATGACCGCGCTGCCCTTGGTTTGGGACGATTCGTTCAAACGCATGGTGACCGTTTTACAGTTGCAACATCATCGCATAAGACGACTCTCCCTGCAGGCGCAGCCTTACATCTTGAGACCGTTGTTTTTCTTGCGCGGCGTGTAGAGCTCAGCTTCTTCGTCACTGATTTGTTGTATCTTGATGCGCCAACGCGCCAGTGTCGAACTAATGCGCAACTGATACCTGCCGCCTTCGTCAAACAACTTCACGCCGTTACCTTTGTACTTGGTGTGCAGCACTCGCCCGATGTGGCGGCCTGTCGCTGCATCGATCAGCGAGATATCCAGTGCAACGAGCGTGTCGTAGTCGCCATCCAGCCGCCAGTCCAGCAACCAGGGCGATTGGACCATGAAGATTGCGGTAGTCGCGTTGCCCTTGCCCGAAAATTCCCTGACGGTTTCCTTTGCGCCCGCTTGTGGAATGATGAAAACCACTAACAGAGCCAGAACTGTTTTTTTCATTCGATGGACCCTCGAGCCACTCGCGGATAAGGCTTTGGACAATTATCAGCAATCACCGTTCATACCGGCAATCCACGCGCTGATCACTTTGACGCCTTCGGCGTGGACCACACTCCTGCCTAGTTCCGGCATCGCTATCGCCGGATCTGAATGCTGCATTCGATATACGACTATCGACTCGTTCGGCCGCCCCGGGTAAATATCGTATGGACGATTTCCGCTACCCCGCCCAACGGCTACGGGTGGTTTGCAGATACCATACACGCGATCAACAGGAGCCTCGATATTCAGGTACAGGCCCGACGTATCGGCTGAACCCGTCGCGCTGTGGCAATGGGCGCAGTTGGCGTCGAGGTACGCTTTGGCGCGTCGTTCGAGCGTGGCGTCGCCAGGTTGAGCCCAACGCACACCAGTTGGTGCTGCGGCGCTGGCGCCCGTCAATAAGCCCAACGCCGACCAGCGATCGAGTTGGTTGAGCACCTCACCGCGATAATACTGCTCTCGATTGAGTTGCCAGGCCCTGGGGCCGATAGGCTGCAACTCCTTTGCGCTGTGATCGGGTGTATGGCATCCGCCACATTGATTCGCGTCAGGCACGATATAAGTAATCGTCTCTCTATCGTCGTCACCGATCAGTTCGATACTGCGATCGTCGCCGGCCAGTTCGAGGAAAGCGTCGTCCTGCGCCCTGTTCCACACATACGGGAGCGCCTCCCAGCCATTTTCATAACGAACGAGCAATCGCGTTTCAACCAACACGTGGTCAGCGAGATCGAGCCGCGCCCGATCGTCAAGAATTACTTCACGATCGACTTTGACAACCTTGAGCGAATCCGCGCTCCAACCATCAGCCTTTTCATAGTGAAAAGTCTTGCTGATGATCGTGCCAACCGGAAAGTCGAATTCCCTGTCGTCCTCGTACTGCACCGTAGTGCCATCGGGCAGCCACACCGTTCGCAGTTTAAGCGCGTAATCACTGAAAAGCGGTGTATTGAGTTCGTACGGAATGACCCCGTCGTTGAGCTCAAAGTGCCTGCCATCAGCGAAGACAACACCCCATTCACTCAGACGATCCGGTATCGCGAATTCACTATGGATGGTGACTGGACGCGTCGCCTGGTCACACGCTGGCAACAACGTGCAAAGTGCCAATATCAGGATGGCTTTGCGCACTGTTATCCTAGCGGAGCGGCCAGCACAATTGCCGGAAGCTTGTCATGTTGGCAGCGATGCTGAGCTGCCCCGACAACAATGTTGTCACTGCCGTTACCCAGATCGGCGTTCAGAACTTCGGCATCGCCATTGTCGACACAGATCGCATATTCGGGCAGGAGATTGCCGTCAGCATCCAGTTTGTCGGCGTTCGTGAAGCCGTCCCACAGGATATCGGGAAAATTGCCTGTGAGTCCAAACATCGCGACCTTTAGCGCTTTGAGATCGAGCCCGTCGGGCGATGAACCACCACCGGAGAAGCGGTTGCCGTAAACATAGATAGTCTCGGGATATGGATCATATTTGGCGGCCATTTCCCGTGTGCCCTGAAATCCCGTCGCGTAGTAGCTGCTGATAATGATATTTGCCGTGTCATTATCGGCAATATCGTTGTCGAATATCTCTACCTTGTCATTGGAGTTGATGACAATACCCGACCCGGCAGGAACGCTGGCGACCGGCGTACCTTCAGCACCAAAGTTATCCGTATTGTTGCCGACAACCGTGTTTTGATACACACGTGTGCTGTGGCCCGGCTGCGGCAAATCGGGCATGTTGAAAACCAGGATGCCTCCAGTGTTCTCGATCGTGACATTTCCGTATACATCGGCAAAAAATGTATTTTCGATTTCAATGCCCGCTACGTTTCGCTCGGCACGATTGTTTCGAATAATGACGTTGCGCGACTGCCCGACGTAAATGCCTGAGTCGGAAGCTCCAGTGGCAACGCACTCCTCAATTAGCACATTTTCCGTTTGCACCGGGTAGATACCGTACGCACCGTTCTTCTCATCAGGGCCATTGGTCCATTCCGTTCGAACACGCCTGACAACGATGTTGTGACCTTCATTGATCTTCAGGCCATCGCCTGCCGTGTCTTCAATGGCGAGATCCTCAATAGTGAAATCACTGGCGCTCACGAGCAGGCCCTCGGCGCCTTGCACCTGGTCCTTGAATGAGAGGATCGATTTATCCATGCCCTCGCCACGAATCGTGACGCCCGAAACGTTCAGCGACAGGCCACGGTTAATCTTGTGAACACCGGCAGGAATCATGATGACATCGCCGGGTTTGGCCATGATCAATTGAGTTTGCAGTTGCTTCTGATAATCGGACGGCAGCGCGTCGGGCTGCGCCTGCTGTTCACAGCCGGCCAGATATGCGCCCAGTAGAACGATCGTCAGGGTAGGTCTTGATAAATACACAGTCTGGCTCCAGGTCGCGACCATGCAGAACTATAGTCTCGCTTCCTGCGTACCGCAATTTCTGCTCCTGTGCTTATCAACCTGTGTAACATCAGCCTGTGAACCGCATTTCGACAACGGTCTTCGTCGTGGTCACTGCACTGGCATGTGCTGCTCTCGTGTACTTTCTGCGCGTCGAGTGGCTAATGCTTGCGGCAGGCGCGAAGGTCATCGCATCCGCTGGTTTTCTAGCCACGGCGACCAGTGTGGGTGCTTTGCAGCACCGGTTTGGTCAGGCAGTGTTCGCAGGCTTGGTGTTGTCTTTCTGCGGCGACCTTGTCCTCATTGGTACGTCACAGCGAGCGTTTTTGCTCGGCCTCGGCAGCTTTCTACTTGCGCATCTGGCGTATATCGCAGCATTTACGATTTATGGTCTCGATCGAAGATGGGCGGCCGTTGCTACCTTACCCGTATTGATTATCGCAGCCTTCGTGACGATATGGATGTTGCCGAGCACACCGGCCGAATTGATATTTCCGGTCCACGCTTACACTGCCGTCATCAGCCTTATGGTCATCGCAGCCTTCGGCAGCAAGGGCGCCGGTGCGTCGACATTGCTTGTCGCCGGGGCACTGATGTTCTTCATCTCGGATCTGTCAGTCGCTGCCCAGCGGATTCTGCAGGTTGATTTTCCGACTTTCGTTTGGGGTCTTCCGTTGTATTACGCAGGCCAAACCTGCCTGGCACTCAGCGCGAGGAATCAGCATTGATTGACGTTATTCGTTCAAATAGCCGCGGCGCAGCCGATCACGGTTGGCTCAAGGCAAGACACACGTTTTCGTTCGCCGATTATCACAACCCGTCGATGATGGGCTTCGGTCCGCTTCGCGTTATCAACGAAGATCGAATCGAGCCGGGCAAGGGATTTGGAACGCATCCGCACAAAGACATGGAGATAGTCACCTACATCATCGCGGGAGCGCTCAAGCATCAAGACAGCATGGGCAATGGCTCGGTTATCGAAGCCGGCGACATACAACGCATGTCGGCTGGTACCGGCGTGTTCCACAGTGAAGTCAATCCTTCCGCCGAAGATCCCGTGCACCTGCTGCAAATCTGGATACTGCCTCGTGAGGCGTCGCTGCAACCAGGATACGAACAGCAACACTTCAGTCGCGAGGAAAAATTGAATAACTGGCGCCTGGTCGTCTCAAAAGACGGCCGGGAATCATCCATGCTGATTCGTCAGGCCGTCGATCTGTATACGTCGGTACTTGAAACTGGCGTCGAATTGCACCATGCGATTGCGCCGGGACACAGCGCATTTCTGCAGATTGTCAGCGGTTGCATCACGGTGAATGACCAACGGCTCGAAGCCGGTGACGGAGCCGCGATTCAAGATGTCGACTCACTAACTGTGGTCGCAGCAGGTGATGCTGAAGCAATTCTTTTCGACATGAGTTGAAAGGCAGCGATGACTCGACAGGTAGAGCTAGAATAGTCGCATGCATTATTACGTCATTCTGATGGCCGTTGTGCTCGCGGCTTGCGGCGGCAGCGGCGGCACGTCCAACAACCTCCCTCCAACGGGTAGCCCAGCCACCACAGCAATTTACGCGGTGCAAGGCAGCGGTGCAGCTAGCCCGCTTGTGGGTCAGGCTGTAACCATAGAAGGCGTTGTGGTTGGCGACTTTCAGGACGGCGACGCCGACGACTCACAGAATTTGAGTGGCTTTTTTATTCAGGGTACTTCGGATGACGATTCCACGACTTCAGATGGTGTGTTTGTGTTCGACGGCAGTAGCCCGCCCGTCGACATAACTTCCGGCGATCTTGTTCGCGTCACAGGCACGGTCAAGGAGTACTTTGGCGAGACACAGATTTTGGCAGACAGCGTGGTCATAATTGGAGGCGGTTCGATTCTGCCTGCACCAATCATTCTGCCTGCGGCTGCGACGATGACAAACAGCGATGGGGTGTTGATTGCGGACCTTGAACACTACGAAGGTATGCTGGTTCGCTTTGCGCAATCGCTGACCGTCAGTCGACTGCGTGAGCTTGAGCGTTATGGCGAGGTGCAACTTAGCGCTGATGGCCGGCAGTATTCGTTTGCCAATCGCAACGCCCCCGATGTGGTGGCCTATGGCGCACATATTGAAGCCGTCGCCGCACGGCGCGTGTTTCTCGACGATGGCCTGCGCACGAGTGGAGCGACGCCGATCAGGTATCTCGATGCGGGGGTGACTTCAGGCTACTCGATACGCATTGGCGACGAGATATCTGGTGTCACAGGCGCCCTGCGCTTTTCTCGCGGCAGCGGCGGTTCCGGTACAGAGACGTACCGCTTGATGCCAACCATGGAACCGTCATTCGACTCTATCAACCCCCGCCCGCTGGCGCCGACAGTCAGTGGCGCGCTGCGCATCGTCAGTTTCAATCTCGATAACTTCTTTTCGACGATCGATACGGGAGCGAGTATTTGCGGGCCGGCTGGCGACGATAATTGTCGCGGCGCCGACAGCCCCGAAGAATTCTCCAGGCAACTCGGCAAGATCGTCACCGTATTGTCAATGCTCGATGCCGACGTTATCGGAGTTGTCGAGCTGGAGAACAATACGAGCGCATCACTGAACGGTCTTGTCAACGGCGTCAACGCAGTGGTTGGAGCCGACACCTACGCCTACGTCGACACGGGCACGATTGGCCGCGATGCCATCAAGGTTGGATTGCTTTACAAATCGTCCACGGTTCAATCCGAGGGCCCTTTTGCCATCCTCGACTCGAGTGTCGACCCCCGATTCGACGACAGCCGCAGCCGGCCCGTACTGGCACAGACATTTCGTAGTATCGCGAATAGCGCTCTATTGACCATTGCTGTCAATCACCTCAAATCCAAGAGTTCGAGCTGCGAAAGCAGTGGTGACCCGGACCTGGGTGACGGCCAAAGCGACTGTGGCGCAACTCGCGCCGCCGCGGCCACAGCCCTTGGTGACTGGCTCGCGACGGACCCGACGTCCAGCGGTGACGCGGACATCCTCATCATCGGCGATCCCAACGCCCACACCCATGAAGACGCGATCACTGCCTTAATAGCTGCCGGGTATACCGACCTTGCCGAGTCCGTCATCGGCAGCGACTCGTACTCGTTCGAATACGAAGGGCAGTCCGGTGCGCTCGATCATGCGCTTGCGTCAGCGAGCCTGCTGCCTCAGGTCGTGGACGTAGTGGAGTGGCACATCAGTGCAGACGAACCGCGGGTGCGCGATTACGACCTCGAGTTCGGCCGCGACCCGGGTTTGTTTGACGCCAGTACGCCTTATCGCGCCTCGGATCACGACCCGATAATCATCGATCTCGATCTTATGCCTTAAATAAGTATTGACTTAATTAAGTAATTACTTATACTCCGGGTATGGACACTTTCATTGCCCTTGCCGACCCCACCCGGCGCCAGATTATCGAATCACTCGCCATTGGCGAGACCTCGTTTGGCGCCCTCGCCGATCAGTTCGAGATGAGCCGCCCCGCTGTCTCACAGCACCTGAAAGTGCTGCGTGATGCCGGCATCGTCACCTCGCGAGCTGACGCGCAAAGACGTATTTATCGCCTCAGTGATGATGGCCTGGAGGAGATCGACGCGTGGCTCGGCAAAGTGCAGAAATTCTGGACACGACGACTCGACAAGCTTGAAACTTTGCTTTGCGAGACCGATGAATAGCAGGAGAAGTACGATGAGTGAATACGGCGAGTTGATTGATGACACGACAGTGCGGTTCGAGCGGCTGTTACCCGGCCCGATTGAGCGCGTCTGGGCACACCTCGTCGAGGGCGATAAGCGTGCGCGATGGCTCTGCGGTGGAGACATCGCAGCTGGTGCCGGCGGGCACGTCGACATGCAGTTTCACAATGCGTCATTATCGAACTCTGAAGACATCGAGCGCCCGGAAAAGTACAGGGACATGCCCGAGAAGATCTCATTCACGGGCGAGGTCACGCACTGGGAGCCACCGCATGTCGTCGCGCACACCTGGGATTTCGAAGATGAATCCTCTGAGGTGTGTTACGAACTCGAAGAATTGGGCGACAAGGTGCGCCTTGTACTGACGCACCGGCGCCTGGAATCGAGCAACACGATACTCAGTGTCAGCGGCGGCTGGCACACGCACCTCGACATTCTTGTCGACATACTCGAAGGCAGAAAGATACGCGCATTCTGGAAGACACAAACGGCGTTCGAAGCCGAATACACGCGCCGACTCAGTCTTTAGTCAGGACTCGTCGCTCGATTTCGCCAGCGGCGGCCTGAACAGCACGATGCCGAACCAGATCGCGAAGACAGAGAAAACAAATGCGCTTGTCGCCAACTGCACGACGCCGTGTGTTATCGCCGCCCTGGTCAGCATGACGCCAACCATCGCAAAATGCAGGAAGTTGCCAAGCGCCACTGGCCGGGCGTAGATTCCGCCGATCAACACGCCGCGCGCTGTCCAGTTCAAGATGGCAAAACCCAGGTAGACGGCACCCATCATCTGTACGAGCAGGAGCGTGGCATTGTCTGGAACAGTGCCATGTGTCGCGAGAACTTTCTCGGGAAAGTAGGAAGTCGTCAGGCCAAGCAGTGCCAGAAATATGGCGCTAAGCGTCATCAAGAGTCTTGTTTTCATATTGCTAATTTTTCTAGTCCAGTTCCCTCAACAGCGCCAGTGCGTCGGCGCGTACGACGTTAATGGCCTCTATGATGGCTCGCTCTGCGTCCCTGCTGCTCGCGAGGTCGACCGACTGCTCATTCCAGGTCGTGAAGAGTAGCCGGGTAGACTTCGGTAACGGGCCATTGAGTATCTGACTAATGTCTTTTATCACGAGAACCAGTGTCCAGCCCGTGCGCAGGTTACCTTTGTCCTCAGTATCCTTGTCCCAGTAGTGGTGCCATACAAGGCGTTGCAAGTCTGCCAGCTTCATCAGCACCTCGAGCGACACAAGCCGCTGCGTGCGGTTGTCCTCGCTCGCCTCATTTCGCCATGTGTTGTATCCGAGGCTTGTTATTGCGATGACCAGGCTGATCAGCGCGACGGCGTTACGTCTTACCTGTTCTCTGAAACTATTGTTGATATTCATGACTGCTACCGGCCCAAAGGCTTGTATAGTCATCAGACCGGTTCGGCACTCGATTTATTTCGCTTGAGCCGTAATAGCCATGCAACAAGAATAACTCCAAGAACCGCTATGGCTGCGAGCAATTTGAACAGGTTCATGAATCCGCCAACACCGGGTGTTGCGTCGAGAATACGTCCGGCAATGGGTGCAAAGAAGACCTCGAGCAGGGTCGGGCGGAAGAATCGTGCTACGTGAAACGGCAGGCCGAAGACCATTTCGCCTGCGATCACGAGCGTGACAATGTAGAGGTATCGGGACACTTTTCCTTCCCAGGCCAACTTCTCGAGCCAGGCTTAATTCCTGAGCCGGTAACCCGTCTTGAATATCCACCACACGACGACCAGACAAATCGCCAGGAATGTAATCACCATACCCAGGCTCAGCCCGATGGCCACGTCGGCATTCCCATAAAAACTCCAGCGAAAGCCGCTGATCAAATAGACGATCGGATTGAACAAGCTGACGGTCTGCCACGCCGGCGGCAACATGCTAATGGAATAAAACGTTCCGCCGAGAAAGGTCAGGGGCATGATGACGAGTATGGGCACGATCGTGAGCTTCTCCCAGCCGTCCGCCCAAACACCAAGGATGAAGCCGAACAAGCTGAATGAAATGGATATCAGAACGAGAAACAGCAACATGATTGCCGGGTGTGCAATGTCGATGCTCACGAAGAAGCTCGCCGTCGCCAGGATGATGCCACCGATGATGACTGACTTCGTCGCCGCGGCTCCAACATACCCCAACAAGACCTCGACGAATGAGACTGGTGCGGATAACAACTCGAAGATCGTGCCCGAAAATTTTGGAAAGTAAATTGCGAACGATGAATTTGAAATGCTCTCGGTCATTATCGACAACATGATCAGGCCCGGCACGATGAATGCGCCATAACTGATGCCGTCAATCTCCGTAATACGCGAACCGATGGCCGCACCGAAAATTACGAAGTACAAAGATGTCGACAACACAGGTGCAACAATACTTTGCACGACGGTACGCATCATGCGCGCCATTTCCGTTCGGTAAATAGCCTTTATCGCATGAAAATTCATAAGTCTCTGTTCACGAGGCCGACGAAAATATCTTCGAGTGAACTTTGCGAGGTATTCAGGTCATTGAATTTGATGCCGGCCGCATTTAACGCACCGAGCAGAGACGTTATGCCGGTATGGTCTTGCTTCGTGTCATAGTGATAAGTCAGCTCGCTGCCACAGTCGCTTAGCTCCAGTCCAAAACTGCTGAGCTCGGGCGGGACACCTGTCAATGGCCCGGTCAGGTGAAGGACGAGTTCCTTTTTGCCGAACTCGCGCATCAGCTTGTTTTTTTCCTCAACCAGAATGATCTCACCGTGATTAATAACGCCGACACGATCGGCGAGTTGCTCGGCCTCTTCTATGTAATGTGTTGTCAAAATGACAGTGACACCGGACTCGCGTAGCGACTGCACGACATTCCACATGTCCTGGCGAAGTTCGACGTCTACGCCCGCAGTAGGCTCATCGAGAAATAGGATGTCCGGTTCGTGTGACAGCGCTTTGGCAATCAGGACACGGCGCTTCATGCCACCCGACAGCATCATGATCTTTTCGTCTTTCTTGTCCCACAATGAAAGCGACTTGAGGACTTTCTCGATATGCTCCGGATGATCCGGCTTGCCAAACAGGCCGCGACTGAATCGCGCGACGTTGTAAGGCGTCTCGAATGTCTCCGTCGGCAGTTCCTGCGGAACCAATCCGATACGTGAACGCGTCTCACGGTAGTCCACGGCGTGGTCATAGCCGTCAACGACGACCGTGCCGCTACTTTTCGTGACAATTCCGCAGACGATGTTGATCAGCGTGGTCTTGCCAGCACCGTTGGGGCCCAGCAAACCGAAGATCTCACCACGATTAATTTCCAGGCTCACGGCCTTTAGCGCCTCAAAGCCGCCGGCGTAGGTTTTTGTCAGATTCGTGATGCTAATGACTGGCCGCATGTAGCCGGATAATACAGAGAATGTTTCCGCTGTAATATCCAGGCGCCTGAATCGGTCTCTATTGGCAGGATTATCTGGCGTATGGAGCACGACGTGCAGTATGTGATTACCCTGCTGCTAATTGTCGCACTACTGGTGGGCGGTTTTGCCTGGCTTAACCGCCCACATTTTGTTGCCATCAACGCCGCAATCTCTACCGGCTTCCCTGGTACAGGATTTTCGCATCTGGACTTTGAAGATCTGCTCAAGCAGTACGTCGACGCCGACGGCAACGTCGATTATGCGCAATGGCACGATACGGATGAGTCAATCGCTCAGCTCGAGTCCTACCTGGCGGCCGTCAGCGCATACAGCCCGGAAAATTTCCCCGAGCGGTTTGCCACGAAAAATGAAGAGCTCGCGTACTGGATTTATGGCTACAACGCCTATGTCATCAAGAGCGTGCTCGACAACTGGCCCATCGAAAGCGTGACAGACGTCAAGGCCCCTCTGGAAGCGGTCCGGGGGCTGGGCTTCTTCTACCGATTGCGCTTTGAGTTCGGCGGCCAACGTTACAGCCTGCTCGCCGTCGAGAATGACATGATTCGTAAAAGGTACCAGGATGCGCGCATCCATTTCGTGCTGAACTGCGCCAGTGAAAGCTGTCCTGTCATGCGCCCCACTTTACCGACGGGAGAGGCACTGCAGACACTACTCACGGCGGCGGCCACGGATTTTGTAAGCGACTCGAGAAATGTCTCGATCGACCATGACAAGAGGCAAATCCGGCTCTCGACAATCTTCAAGTGGTTCAGGAAGGACTTCCTCAATGATCTCGCCAGGCACGGGCGTCCATCGGAGCGCGGCGTGGTCGACTATGTTGCCAGTGTCGCGCCGGACTCCCTGCGCGCAGAACTCGATGCCGCCCAGGGTTATGAAATTGTCTTCCGGGATTACGACTGGTCGCTCAATAACGCCAACTAGGCCCTGATACCGGGTGTTTAAGTCCCTATCTGTGACAGCGGTCGCGGATGCCCGCCTGTCTAGCCGATATTCTCATTGATTACAGAAACTTATTGCCCGCCAGCGATCGGTGCGCGGCGGCACGAGGCGAAGACGGCGGAATGGCAGTTAATACGCTAAAAACAGCAAAGCCGCTGGTTCTCATCGCGGACGCGGACGCTGGCCATCGCGAGGTGATCTGGGAAGTCCTGGAGGAATTCGGCTTTCGCGTTCTGACGGCTGAGGACGGAGAGTCTGCATTAGACCTGTTTTCCAAGACCCAGCCCGATGCCGTCCTGCTTGACGTTGAGATTCCCGGGCTGGACTGGTTCGCGGTTTGCAAAGCCATAAGAAAGCACGAGGCGGGCCGGGAAACGCCGATAATCATAGTCAACGACCGGGATGGAATAGAGTCAGTCGAGCGCGCTTATGGTCTTGGAGCCGCCGATATCATCGACAAGCCGATTGCATTGCCGGTCCTGCCGCATCGCATTCGTTATGCTTTGAGAACAGCCAGATCGCTCCGCGACCTGACCGGACTTATTCGCGCCATCCCCGACCTCATTTTTGTCGTCAACGAAGAAGGGGAGGTTCAGGACGGTCTGAGCGGCCCGGGCGCAACGCACACGCTGCAGCTAAAAGCACTGACAACTGCATCGCAGATCAACTTTTATCCCTGCGAAAACGATGACAGGGCCAGGGCTTGCATCAAGAAAGCACTGGAGACGGGCAAACCACAAGTCTACGAACACACTCTGGAAGGGCTGGATATTCACCTCGAGACGCGATTCGTAACTCGAGACAAGAATTCGGTCCTGGCAATCGTAAGAGATATCACCGAGCGAAAAAGCGCCGAGGCCGAAATTTTTAATCTCGCCTATTACGATGAACTCACCGAGCTACCCAATCGGGAACTTTTCAGTCAGAGCCTTGAACAGACGATCAAGATCGCCAAACGCGATGGACAGAAGTTTGCCGTTCTCTTCGTAGACCTCGATCGGTTCAAACGTATCAACGACACGCTTGGCCACAGCATCGGCGACGAGTTGCTAAAAGATGTAGCCGGCAGGCTCGCCAAGTGCGTGCGCTCCACCGACTCAGTTGCACACCTCGACCCGCTCGCAAGTGGGGCTATCAGGCTTGCCCGTCTCGGCGGCGACGAATTCGTCGTAAAACTGTATGGAATAGACTCTGAAGAATCAGTCTCGGTAGTAGCATCAAGAATCGTAGCTGCCTTGACGCCGGCCTTCACCTGCGGAGGGCATCAGTTCGTCGTTACACCCAGTATCGGCATTGCGCTGTACCCACAGGATGGCAGCACGGGTGAAGAGCTACTGATGAATGCCGATTCGGCGATGTATCGCGCCAAGAACGTAGGGCGGAATAACTATAAGTTCTATTCCGAGACGATGCGCACGAAATCGCTACACAGGCTCGACCTTGAAAACCTGATTCGCACTGCCATTGATAAAGAGCAATTCGAGCTACATTTCCAGCCGAAAGTCGACGCGCAGTCGTCCCAGCTCGTGGGCGCTGAGGCTTTGTTGCGCTGGAATCACCCCGAACGTGGAGCCATCGCTCCCGCTGATTTTATCCCGATAGCCGAGGAAACCGGCCTGATCGTACCAATCGGTCAGTGGGTTCTCCGCGAAGCCTGCCGGCAGGTGCAAGTGTGGTCCACTTCGCCGATCGGGGCCGTGCCGGTATCAGTCAATATTTCCAGCCACCAGTTTCGCGATAGCGGTCTTGTCAAAGATGTTTTTGGCGCGATATCAGACGCTGGCATCGACGCAACGAACCTCGAGCTGGAGATTACAGAAAGCGTCCTGTTACAGGATGTGGATAAGACGCTTATCGCACTCAAGGCATTGAAGGAAGCAGGGGTGTCCCTGTCGATCGATGATTTTGGCACTGGATACTCATCGCTGAGTTACCTGAAACGCTTCCCGATCGATACGATCAAGATTGACCGTTCCTTTGTAAAGGACCTTCATACGGATGCAGATGACGCGGCAATATGTGCGGCGATACTGGCGATGTCGATACAACTCGGTCTGAACGTCGTGGCAGAAGGCGTCGAGACAATGGAGCAACTGGAATTCCTGAGACGTCACGGCTGCAATCACATTCAAGGCTTCATATGCAGCCCGGCACTGTCGGCCACCGACTTTTTCGCGATGCTCGTGGATATCGCCGGCCCATCCACTCGTGACCAGGAGCAGAATCAGGCGAACGCGATCTGATCTGCGTAGGCGAACAACGCCGCCGAACCGCCTGTGTGCAGGAAAACGATGTTGCCGGAACCCAAGTCTCCGTTGCGAATCAGGTCGATCATGCCGGCCAGACCTTTGCCGCTATAAACAGGGTCGAATAACAAGCCCTCGTAGCGTGCCAGCATCAGCACGGCTTCGTTCATCGACTCGGTCGGTATGCCATAGCCGTCACCGACATAGTCACAATTTGCGACGACATCTTCACGAGCGACGCAACCGGGTTTGCCGATGTGCTCGGCCGTCTCGCACGCCAGGTCATAGACTTTTTGCTCTTGCGCGTCCTGAGAAATGTTAACGCCGATTCCGAGTAATGGAATGTCGCTCCCCATTGCTCTGAGCCCTACGATGAGTCCGCCCTGCGTTCCCGCGCTACCGGTCGCCGTTACGATGTGAGCGATGTCGAGTCCCTGCTCCCCGATTTGCTCCAGAAGTTCGATGGCACAGTTCACGTAGCCAAGCGCGCCAATCTTGTTCGAGGCCCCGCCCGGGATAATGTATGGCGTGCCCCCCTTCTCTCTGACCTCGTCGGCGACTTCGCTGATCGCCCGATCGAAATCAGTGCCACCCGGATACTCGCGCAAATTGGCGCCGAAAATCTTGTCAAGAAGCACATTACCCGAGGTGGCATAGGGTTCGCTCGGGTCGGCCACACGGTGTTCCAGCAATACCTCACACCTTAGGCCCAGCTTGCACGCCGCGGCTGCCGTTTGCCTGACATGATTCGATTGCACGGCGCCGACCGTTACGATCGTGTCAGCACCCTGCTGCAACGCCTCGGCCATCGAAAACTCGAGCTTGCGAGTCTTGTTTCCGCCACTTGCGAGGCCGGTGCAATCATCGCGTTTCACGTAAATGTCCGGACCGCCAAGATGCTCACTAAGACGCGGCAAATGTTCCAGCGGTGTTGGCAGATGTGCCAGCGACACTCTGGGAAAATCGGATAACAGCACTGTTTACTCCCGGCCTGGTAAGGGTGTTTCGCCGCACGCCAGTTGCACGGTCTTCATTGCAAGCACGTCCGTCGAAGAGATCAACGGCACATCAAGCATCGTGTCGTCCAGGACAAGCGGAATCTCCGTGCATCCCGCGACTATCGCCTGCGCACCTCGCGACACCAGCGCGTCTGCAAGTGCACGCATGCTGGCGGAAACTGCATCGTCCTTACCACCACTCTTGATCCTGCCTATCAACTCCATTAGCTCTGCTACTTCGGCATCGTCGGGTAACACCGCGCTGAGGTCATTCGCCAGCAACGCCTTTTGGTATAGATCGGCCTTGAGGCAGCCGTTGGTGGCGAGCACACCAACAGCATTGACTTTGGCATGCTCTCTGACGGCCACAATGGTCTCATCGATAATCGAGACAAGCGGGATATTGGTTGATTCGAGAATACTCGCTTGAAACGCGTAGGCGGTGTTGCATGGGATCACCAGGAAGTCGGCGCCCGCAGTCTGGAGCCGTGCGGCCATTGCCGCCAGGTCCGGGCCCGGATCCTCGCCTCCGCCGAGAATGGCTGCCTGCCTGTTCGGTACCTTCGGATTGTGATCGACCAGCATGTGAACATGATCCTGATCCCTGTCCGCAGGGGTCAGCGCAATGACCTTTGCCATGAAATCGACAGTTGCGTCGGGGCCCATACCCCCAAGCACGCCGACGGTTTTGCTTACTGTAGCCATAGAGTTAGACAAATATCACACTGTTTGGAGCGGGTGAAGGGAATCGAACCCTCATTCTCAGCTTGGGAAGCTGATGTTCTACCGTTGAACTACACCCGCAAGATGCCTGGTTTCCGGAGATTCTACAGTCTGATGGTGGGACGAGTCACGGTCGAGTGGTAGAGGAATGGTAGAACCTCAGCTTCCCAAGAAAAGCGTCGAGGCTGCGTCGGAATACTCAATACGCCGCACATTTCGAACGCACCGAATTCCACAACAAGTAATCGATAGTGAGCTGTACTCAAATTCAGACATTTACGCCATAATCAGAGCATGGGATTCTGGCGAGAACTGCGAAGACGGCGTGTTTACCGGATGGCCGGCTTCTACGTTGTGGGCGCCTGGTTCATTATTCAGGTTGCCGACGTGTTTTTCCCCGCCTGGGGCCTCCCGGAAACCGCCCTGCGTTTTCTTATCGTCGCCACGATATTGGGTTTCCCGCTTGCGCTGGTTTTTTCCTGGACCTTCGACATAAGCACATCGGGCATCGTCAAAACGGAACCAGCTGACCCTGGCGAAAATCTTGATAACTCACTCAAGCGTACCGATTATGTCGTCCTGGCCGCCTTACTCGCGATCGGTGCTGCCATTGTGTTCGGCAGTCTGCAAAAAATTGTCGAGGAAGTGGACGATGCGGTGGCTGCGGCCGAAAAAATCGATAACTCGGTCGCTGTTCTGCCGTTCGTTAACCTGGACACCAATCCGGACACCGGCTATTTCTCCGATGGTGTCACCGAAGAAATTCTTCACAGGTTGTCCTCGCTAAAAGCGCTGCACATACTGAGTCGAACGTCGTCTTTCGCATTTCGTAATAGCGATGAAGGCCCTGCGCGTATTAGCGCAATGCTGGGCGTCAGGTATTTGCTGCATGGCAGCGTTCGTCGTGACAACAACTTTGTACGCGTCACCGCGCGCCTGATCGACGACACGGGGTTCCAGGTCTGGAGCGAGACCTTCGATCGCAAACTCGAAGGTATATTTGCGATTCAATCCGAGATCGCGAATACGGTCGCCAGCCGCATCGAGCGCCAGATTGTTCCCCCTGCTGAACTTCCTGCCGGCCGTACAACCACGAATATGGAGGCTTATGATGCCTACCTGGTGGGCCGCGCTTTCGTTAATGCGAGAACGCCCGGTTGGGACGGTAAAGCTATTGCGGCTTTTGAAGAAGCTATTCATCTGGATGAGAACTACGCTCCTCCGTACGCCGGAATGGCCGTAGCGTTGTCGATTAACAACGCCGACTGGGATGCTGTTCGCGAGTCCATCGTCCGAGCAGCGGAAACAGCTATAGAGTTGGACCCCGAACTGGCCGAAGGGCATGCTGCGCTCGGCTTGACGCTGCTTGACCATGCGATTTTGCTTGGTGATACGTAAAACGAACTTGAACGCGCCGAACGGTCTTTACGGCGGGCTCTGGAGCTCGATCCGTCGCTCTCGATTGCCTACAACTGGCTGTCTAGTACGCTGCTGGAACAGGACCGTTACGAAGAAGCGAACGCCGTGCAGGAGCAGGGCCTGCTCGTCGATCCGCTAAACCCCGTATTGTCTTATAATATGGCTGAGCGGTTACAGAGTCTCGGCGAATACGAACGCGCAGAGCAACTCCTCTTGCGACTAACCTATCTGCCCGACCCCCCCTGGATGGCCTACACTGGGTTGGCGAGGCAGTACTCCGATACAGGCGAATTGGATAAATCACTGCACTGGGCCAAGGAAGTCTCGCTGGCTTTCAAGTTCCAGGTTCCCGGTTTCAACGCCTACATAGCGGGGTGCTATGAACGTCTCGGCCTGACCGAGGATGCCGACTACTGGGTAGCCGATGCCGTGGTGCATACGCCGCAGCCTGCGCAAAGATTTTTTTACAAGGCCAGTCAGTTTCAAATACGTGGCGACCTGGCAGGAATACGGACAGAGATCGACAAGCTTCGTACAGCGCTCGGCACCGATGTAGACGGGCTGCAGCGTTTTCACGCAGCCAAGTATGCCGTCGCCAATATTTATGTCGAGAACTTTGATGTGGGCATTGATGTGCTTGAGAGCGCGTTTGACCTCGACTCGCTGTCCAAGGTCGACGACCTTAAGACCTTAAGGGAATTGGAGTCTTTACACGTACTCGCGTATGCCTATCAACAGGTTGGACGAGGCGATGAAGCGAATGTACTTTTGGATCGACTCAATGAACAGCTCAACGCTTATGTCGTTGAGCATAATATGGACTATGGGCCGCTTCACCACCTGCTTACGCAGAACTTCGGTCTGCGCGGCGACTTTGACGCTGCCGCAGACGCTTTGGAAGCCGCTATCAAGACCGGCTGGTTGCGGTACATCTGGGTCATGAATGACCCTACGTGGGCCGAAACAATCGCCGACCCTCGTATCGCCCGCATGCTCGACGACGTCAAGGTCGAACTGGAACGTCAACGAGCTGTTGTGGAGCAAGTCGATGCCGAACATGATTTTCGCGCCGAACTTGCGGCAATGCGAAGCACCCTCGGCAGCTAGAAACCAGTCATTCCGAGCGGACTTTCATTCTTCCATATCGATTATGGAGTATATTGAGTGGCTCATTGCGTCGCGATATATCGGTCTGCCCGCCGATATCGCGTGGCCAAGCCGACCGCGACAGATCGGCCTCGAATTCTCATATCGAAATTATTAACTCCGCTGCTGGATTTAGAAACGCGCTCGTGAAAATAGTATTTGTATCTGGAAACCGGGAGACATTACCCGGCGCTGTCATTCCGATTGGCTTGCTTTACATCATGGCCAGCACCCCCGACCGTCACGAAAAAGTGCTAATTGACCTTTGTTTCGAGGAGGATCCGCGAGCCGCTCTGCGTTCCAGGTTGGACGTCCTGCAGCCCGATCTCATCGCGATCAGCATGCGTAATATTCAGAACAATGATTACGCCGGCCTGTCGGACAACCTTGCCTATTATGCTGAGCTGGTCGACAGCGCAAGAGTCGCCTCTGCGGCACCGATTGTCGTGGGGGGCTCCGGCTTCAGCGTTATGTCGCGTGAACTCATGGAACACCTTGAACCGGATTTCGGAATTTCCGGTGAGGGAGAAAAGGCGTTCCCCGAGTTGGTCAGTGCATTGGAGAACGGTGGCCTGGGATTGAATTCGATCGGTGCACTACTCCACTGGAATAATGATGCTCTTGTGGTAAATCCGAGCCCAGCCGACTTCTTGAACATTGCGCAATTGGCGTCTCCAGACAGAGCGTTAGTTAATCCTTACTATTATGAGGAATACGGCGTCGATTCGATCCAGACGAAACGTGGCTGTCCGTTGCGATGCGATTACTGTAATTATCCCCTCATCGAGGGCCGGAAAGGACGCCTTCGAGCACCAGAATCCGTGGTCGACGAAATGTTTGCCGCACTGGAGGCTCAGCCATCATTGAACCATTTTTTTGTTGTCGATTCGGTCTTTAATCTCCCGATCAGGCACGCGAAGCAAGTGTGTCGCGAGCTGATACGACGAGACTGGCAGATATCCTGGAGTTGCCACTCCAATCCCCTGAACTTCGACGAGGAATTTGCGCAACTCGCCTACGAAGCCGGTTGCGCCGGCATGGAAATTGGTTCGGACTCCGGATGCGATCATACGCTCGAGAGACTGAAGAAGGGTTTTACTGTTGGGCACATCCACCGCCTGCATGAGATCTGCACGGCTGCGGGAATCCCTGATTGTCACACGTTTATCCTCGGTACAGAGGGCGAAACCATGGACGACGTCCGCCAAACGATCGATTTCATCGTCAAACTCGATCCATATAGCGCGATTATCATGATGTGGTTCGATGACTATGAAGCTCTGGATCCGGAATTGCGACAGCCGCGCATGAAGTTACGCTCTGAGATTGAGACATTGTTGCTCAATAACAAAAACGACTTTCCGCATTGGAGCATTCCCGGACTTGGCATTAATTTTGACGAGGATCAATTTCGCAGGCTAAGGCGCAGCGGACGTCACGGACCAATTTGGCAGCATCTGCGAAGCCCGACCGGGCGGGGTCCGCAGCCATTTACCGTCTGACTATTGGTATCGCCAGACCGTCTCGGTAGACTATCGAAAGCCACCGAATTGAGGGTGTCGTCCAAAGGCAGAACCAAGACAAACCGGAGAGCCATGCACATCAGAACAAGAATATGCGGCAGCGCTTTGATCGCTACACTGCTCACACTCGTCGCGGCATCGGTGCTAGGCCAGCAACAGCCTGTCGCTCTCGTCGTCGATCCCGCAATTATTCCGCCACACCTCGTTGACAAGGCTGTCGCACTGCGGGAACGCGCCCTGCTCGACAACCTGTCTGTCGATATTGTCGAGTCTGTGACCACGGAGGTCGGGCCGCGACGCATAGGAACCGAGGGTGACAAACGGGTCATCGCCTGGTCGCAGGCCAAGTTCAAGGAACTGGGATTCGACAAAGTCTGGACTGAAGAGGTTGAGCTCGATCGCGGCTGGACCCGCGGCGAAGCGAAGGCCGAAATCATCGCCCCGTTTCCACATAATATTGTCATGACGGCGCTGGGCTACAGCGTCGGCACGAATGGTGATCTCATCGGAGATATTGTTGAGTTTCCGACCTTTGCCGACCTCAAGGCCGTCCCTGAAGGCGACAGCCTCGGGGGCAAGATCGTCTTCATTTCTTACAGCATGGCCGACTATGTGCCACCACCCGGCGAAAACAGCATTGGACGCTACGGCGAGGGCAGGAAAGCGCGCAGCGAAGGTCATGTTGCCGCAGCGAAGCGAGGCGCCGAAGCAATCGTCATTCGCTCTGTTGGTATAGACAATAACCGCAACGGCCATACTGGCAGCGGTTACGGCTATGAGGAAGGCGTCAGGAAAATTCCGGCCGCCGCTGTATCGGCACCCGACGCCATGCTGATGCAGAACATGTTGCGGCGTGGCAAACCAGTCACGCTGAAGATGAACCTGACTTCTGAAATCACCGGTCCCGCCATGAGTGCAAACATCATTGGCGAGATCACGGGTCGCGAAGACCCGGACAACTTCCTGGTTCTGGGCGCCCATGTCGATTCGTGGGATGAGGGCACAGGTGCAATCGACGACGGCGCCGGTATTGGTTCAATGATGGCCGCAGCCGCCTTCATCGGACAGATGGAGCAACGACCCAGGCGAAGTATTCGCGTTATTTTATTTTCGGGCGAAGAAATTGGCTTCTACGGCGTCAATGCCTACATGGAAAAACACAAGGAGAATATCAGTACACACCTGCTTGGCGCGGAAGTTGATGGCGGCACGGGCCGGGCCACCAAGCTGACGTCGGGTGTTGGTGAAATGGCGCTGCCGATCGTGCGCGAGATGCACAAACTGATCGCACCGCTCGGTGTCGACTGGAGCGATGCCAACGACGCCGTCGGCCAATCGGACATGAGCGAACTTGGGAAGGCCGGAATGCCCGCGCTTAATTTTCAGCAGGAACCGCATGGCTATTTCATGTATCACCACACGCCCAACGATACTTTTGACAAGATCATTCCCGAGGACATGCGCTACCTGACCGCGGCGTATGCGACGATGTTCTATCTTGCCGCTGAAATGGACGTCGACTTCCGGCAGTAAAGCAAACCGTTTCAAGAATTTGATGGTTTGACGGCGACCGACTTAATCTGCGCAAAAATTGCGTCGCCTGTTTTTAATTTCAGTTCGCGTATTGATCGGCGCGTGACACGCGCGACGATTCTGTCCTGGCCAAGCACGAGGCGTACCAGCGTCGACGGTCCCCGGTCGGGCTGAATTTCCTCGACCACGGCCGGCACGATGTTCAGAATCGTGCTTTGCAGGGGTCTCGCCCGGCACAGACTCACGTCGTTCGCCCGAATGCGCAATCGCAGCGGCGAACCGTCGATCTTCGCCTTGCCCGGCACCCAAAGCTCGCCACCCGAGAATTGCAGATGCGTCAGGTCGTCGCCCTCATCGTAGTCCCGCACGTTGCCCTGGATAACGGAGCCCGCCTGTTGCCCGCCTAGTGCCGGTATGTCCATCTGCACGAGCACTGATTGCAGGCTGCCGTCGGCGACCACTCGACCAGCGTCCATGACAAGCAGGTGATCGCAAAGGCGACAGATCTCATCGATATTGTGGCTCACATAGACGATCGGTACTTCGGCTTCGGCATGCAAACGATCGAGAAACGGCAGTATTTCATCCTTACGCGCCTGGTCCAGCGACGCGAGCGGTTCATCCATCAGAACGAATCGCGGCGCGCAAAGCAGCGCCCTTGCAATCGCAACACGCTGTGCCTCGCCACCCGAAAGTTCGTCGGGTTTGCGGCCAAGCAGCTGCTCGAGCCCGAGCATTGCGATGACATGATCGACATCAGCAGCGCCGTCATGTTGCCGGCGACGTGTTCCATACTCGATGTTGCCCCTGACATTCAGGTGGGCAAACAGGCGCGGCTCCTGGAAGACATAGCCAACGTCGCGCTCGTGCACGGCGCGCCATGCTCCAGAGCT
>Ga0255052_10000868_pt1 | contig 23562 bp, 27 predicted proteins | sample JV7_2_21_MG_FD_188632 | JGI IMG/M metagenome (GOLD analysis project Ga0255052, IMG submission 188632) | Seawater microbial communities from Jervis Inlet, British Columbia, Canada - JV7_2_21 | ecosystem: Environmental > Aquatic > Marine > Inlet | place: Canada: British Columbia | collected... | reverse complement strand
GGAATGAGATCACTTCACGCATCAACCGGCCCGCCGCTCGCAAGACAATCGGATCCTCAAAATGCCGGGCCGCGATTGCCGTAAGCTCAGCACCGGTAAAAACCAGCGTGCCCTCGTCGCGACTGACAGCAACGGGACCTTGCTCCATGCGGTATTCGTAGCGCTGGTCCGGGTCAAGGCCCGCATCGGAACCAGGCGCGTGATCGAGATTCAGTGCGTATCCCGAGTGGCGCAACAACTCCATTTCAAATTGCCGCAGTACTGACGCAACATCCGCCCCTTGGGCCGCGAGAGCCTCTATGGTACGGGCATAGACATCAAAAATTTCGGGTTGCGGATCATGCCGGTGCAAGAAGTGAAGTATCAGCTCGTTGACGTAATAGCCTGATAACAACGCATCGCCGGCCAGGCTTAGCGGCGCACTCCGGATTTCCGCCCCGGTCAGCGTGCCGAGGTCGGAGCGGATGACCCAGGACATCGATAAGGGCATAAATGGCCGGAGCACGCCCTTGAGACGCGACTTCGCGCCGCGGCTGCCCCTGGCGACGACAGAAAGCTTGCCGTAATCGCGGCTCAGCACGTCCAGGATCTGACTGGAATCGCGAAACGGCCTGTGGTGAAGAATAAACGCGGCCTGCTGCTGGACCCGACGTTGCGCGGACATAAGCTTGTTCCGGTCCGCTACGGCGCGTCGAAACCGAGGCGCAGCAGGTCCTTTTCGTTGTCCGCCCAGTTGTCCTTAACCTTGACCCACAGTTCCAGGTGCACGGCGCGCTGCAGCAACTGCTTCAGTTCGAGTCGTGCTTCCTTACCGACGCGTTTCAATACATTGCCACCCTTACCGACAACGATCCCTTTCTGGCTGTCGCGCTCGACCCAGATAATAGCGTTGATTGTCGTACGATCATTTGCGGTTTCGAGCCGTTCGATCTGAACTGTGAGTCCGTAAGGAATTTCCTGGTGCAGCGTCAAAGTCAGTTTCTCGCGAATAACCTCAGCGATCTGGAACTCGATGCTGCGATCGGTATGCATATCCCCCGGAAACAGCTGTGGCGATTCCGGCAAATAAGGCGGGATCAAGTTCATCAGGGCCTCTAGATTGTCATGCTTCTTCGCCGACAACGGCACGATGTCGGCGAATTCATATCGTTGCACCGCCTCTGCAATAATCTCGAGCAATCGCTCCTTCGGCTTGACGAGGTCGACCTTGTTTAGAACAGTAACAACGGGCGCCTTCACCGAACGCAGTTTTTTCAGGACGTCGCCGTCTTCTTCAGTCCAGCGCCCGGCCTCACTGACAAAAAGCACCAGATCGGCATCACCCAGCGCGCTCGACGCAGTTCGATTCATCATGCGATTCAATGCCTTGACGGCCTTGCGGTGCAAGCCGGGCGTATCGATAAATATAATCTGGGTATCGGCGCTTGTGTGCACTGCGAGTATGCGATGCCGTGTCGTCTGCGGCTTGGCAGTGACGATGCTCACCTTGGTTCCCATCAGGGCGTTGATCAGTGTTGACTTGCCGACATTGGGCCGGCCCACCACTGCCACGAATCCACAACGCATGCTGCTCATCAGGTCTTTATTGCCTTGAGTTGCTTTAGCATCGACTCAGCTGCTTGCTGCTCGGCATTGCGACGTGTCGTGCCGTTGCCTAACGTGCTTGCGTCACCGACCGAGCAGCTGACCTCGAAGGTCTGCTGGTGCGCCTTGCCGTATACCTGCACTAACGCGTAATCAGGCAACCCCATCTGCCTTGCCTGCATCCATTCCTGCAAACGCGTTTTTGGGTCACGCAGTTCCTCGACGTCTGGAAACTCATGCAACCGGACGCCATAGGTATGTTCAATAACCCGCCGGGCTGCATCAAAACCGGCATCGAGATAGACGGCTCCGAAGATCGCTTCGAGCGCATCGGCCAGGATGGAGTCGCGGCGATGGCCACCACTCTTGCGTTCACCACCGCCAAGATGCAGGTGTTCGCCCAGGCCGAGTCGTGCAGCGATCTCCGCAAGTGTTGCGTCATTGACGAGTGACGCGCGCAGGCGGCTGAGATCACCTTCCGGCGCCAGCGGGTGGGTTCGAAAAACAACTTCCGAAATGATGAAGTCGAGGACGGCATCGCCGAGAAACTCGAGCCTTTCGTTGTTGTCACCAGGCACACTACGATGCGTCAGCGCAAGCTCGAGCAGCCGCGCGTCGGAAAATTCGTAGTCCAGCGAGTCTTTCAGCCAGGTCTTGGCTCTGTTCGTCACTATCGCTCGTTTGTGTTGGCGCCAGGCCGGGATCTATCGGCGTACTATGCGCGACTTGTCAAAATGCACTGTGAACGAGATATTACCAATGAATGGCGACGTATGGTCGTAGATTGCCGCGACTCGGAATCCGCCATCCACCTGGGTAACTATGACGTCGCGGTAGGTGATGATCGAGACGCTTTCGACATCGAAACGGCGGGAAACGGAGCTGCGAATTGCCGATCGGGTAGGATTCTGGCCATCAAACTCGTCAGCAACGCCATCCACGACACCAACGATCTTCATGTAGTTCAGGTATACCGGCGTCAGGCGGATCGCCCCGAAAGCAAATACGCCTACGAACAGCACCAGGATGATGTATCCCAGCAAGGTCGCGCCTTGCTGGCGTGCGGCTGTACCGAATCGTGTCTGTTTTATGACGACCATAGCGAAATCACCCCACATAGGGTGCCGTATTGAGCCAAGACAAGGACAAATTTAACGTGATTTCAATGCCCAATTCAGTGATTTACAACACATTATTGGATCTTGTCTCCGATCCGCTCCCAGCGCGGCCAGGCCAGCCCGTCCATGTGCATCCAGATGCGCACAGCTTCGCCGACAAGATGGCTCTCCGGGATTGACTCGATAAAGCGGCTATCGCGGCTGTTGTCACGATTGTCGCCCATGACGAAATAGCGACCCTCGGGAACGACAAACGTGCCATCTTTGATCATGTAGGCGGCGTTGGTAATCCAGATTTCGTGCTCGCGATCACCAAGCTGTTCGATGAATCGAGGATCCTTGCGCGTCGCGTCGGGATGCGGCTCCAGTGCAATTTCTTCACCGTTGATTCTCAGGCGATGGCGCTCATAGACCACCTCATCACCGGGCAATCCGACCACCCGCTTGATGTAGTTAACGCTCGGATCGGACGGCAACCGGAACACTACAACGTCTCCGCGTTGCGGCGAGCCGGTTTCGAGAATCTTGGTTTCGGTGACAGGCAGGCGAAGTCCGTAGGAGTACTTCTTGACGAAAATGAAATCGCCTTGCACCAGGGTAGGCATCATCGAACCAGATGGAATGCGAAACGGTTCGAATACGAATGAGCGGATGACAAGAACAAACAACAGGACCGGGAAGAATGATCTCGAATACTCGACCAGCGTATCGCGAGCAGCTGATCCGCCACCGGCATCCTCGTCACGGCCCCATACGAACTTGTCGAGCGCGACCACGATGCCCGTCAATAGCGTCAATGCGGTCAGAATCAGTGCCAGGTTAATGCTCAAATCGATACTCTCACTTTTCCACTCGCAGGACGGCCAGGAATGCCTCCTGCGGAATCTCAACGGATCCTACCTGTTTCATTCGGCGCTTGCCGGCTTTTTGCTTCTCAAGCAACTTGCGCTTACGTGAGACGTCGCCGCCGTAACACTTGGCTGTCACGTTTTTACGTAATGCTTTTACATTGCTCCTTGCAATGACTTGACCACCAATTGCGGCTTGTATTGCAACATCGAACATTTGCCGCGGAATAAGTTCCCGCATTTTCTCGACAAGCTCACGGCCCCGGTACTGTGAATTCTCCCTGTGCACGATGACCGATAGTGCATCGACCCGGTCGCCATTGATCAGCACATCCAGTCGCACGAGTTTTGCCGGTTCGAATCTTTCGAAGTGGTAATCGAAGGACGCATATCCACGGCTGACGGACTTTAGTCGATCGAAGAAGTCCAGCACGACCTCGGCGAGCGGTATTTCGTATTCGAGTGATACCTGGCTGCCGAGATAGCGAATGTGCTTTTGCACGCCACGCTTTTCGATACACAGCTTGATGACCGCGCCGACATGTTTTTCCGGAACCAGGATGTTCGCCGTGATGATCGGCTCTCGAAGCTCTTCAATATCATGCAAAGGCGGCAGATTCGATGGATTGTCAACATGCGAAACGTTGCCCGCATTGTCCAGGATCTCGAAAACAACAGTGGGTGCCGTCGTAATCAACTCGATATCGTATTCACGTTCGAGACGCTCCTGCACGATCTCCATGTGCAACATGCCGAGAAATCCACATCGAAAGCCAAAGCCAAGCGCGGCCGATGTCTCGGGCTCAAAATGCAACGCCGCGTCGTTAAGGCGCAATTTCTGCAGCGCCTCGCGAAAATTCTCATAAACCTCAGACTGAATCGGGAACAAGCCGGCGAATACCCTCGGTTGCACCTGCTTGAATCCCGGTAACGGCTCTTCACACGGTGTACGTGTCAACGTCAGTGTGTCACCCACCGGCGCACCGTAGATATCCTTGATGCCGGCGATGACGAAGCCAACCTGGCCGGTTCGTAGTTCATCGCGATCTTTCATCTTTGGTGTAAAGCAACCAACACGGTCAGCCAGGTATGAATCGCCCGTCGACATGATGGTTATCTTGCTCTTCTTGGGCAGACAACCGTTCACTACTCGCACGAGCGACACCACACCAACGTAGTTGTCGAACCAGGAGTCGATGATCAATGCCTGCAATGGGCCAAACTCGTCGCCTGCTGGCGGCGGAATATCGTGCACGATGGCTTCGAGCAGGTCGGGCACTCCGTCTCCCGTCTTGGCGCTGACTTCAACGGCCTGTTGTGCGTCGACGCCGATGATGTCTTCGATCTCTGCCTTGACGCGGTCAGGTTCGGCCGACGGCAGATCGATCTTATTCACGATCGGCAGCACCTCGAGTCCTTGATCGATGGCGGTGTTGCAGTTGGCCACGCTCTGCGCCTCGACGCCCTGTGCCGCATCAACGACGAGCAAGGCACCCTCGCAAGCCGCGAGCGAACGCGAGACCTCATACGAAAAGTCGACATGTCCGGGCGTATCGATGAAATTAAGCTCGTAGACCTCGCCGTCCTGCGCTTTGTAATTGAGAGAAACACTCTGCGCCTTGATCGTGATACCGCGCTCGCGCTCCAGGTCCATCGAGTCGAGTACCTGTTCTGCCATCTCGCGATCCGCGAGACCACCGCAATGCTGGATGAAACGGTCAGCCAGCGTGGACTTGCCGTGATCAATATGGGCAATAATCGAGAAATTACGTATGCGGTTCATCGAGGCCTGGGATCCGTGAAAGCGCCTGGCGGTCGAGATGATACTGGCAGATGAACTCGCCGTCATATTCGACAACCGGAATTCGCCTATCGTAGGCCTTTTGCCAGTCCTCGCGAGTGTCGATGTCGTGGACCGCGATTTCGAAACGCTCGCCCAACAATGGCAAGAGCTCCTCGATCAGGATTTCGCAGAGGTGGCATCCCTGCCGGCTATAAATATCGATGGTATTCAACACAGTTTCACTACGGTTGGTGTGAACCGCTGCAGGCAGTCAGTACGCCGCAATCGTTGCCGGCTGACAAACAGCCCGACTGCCAGGCCAAGCAGTGCGGCACTTGCCGCGCCCGCATCGCCTGCCCTCGCCGCATAGGCGATTGCAGCGCCGGCGAGCGCACCCAGCATCGGAATACCGTATACGATGGCGGCCGCCCGCAGGACGTTATCGGGAGCAAGTGACAATTCCACGACGTCCGCAACCGTCACGACGAGACCCGACGGCAGCCTGGCCTCGACATTTCGCTGGCCTTTTCTCATCGCAAGAACCCCGGCACCGCAGCCCTTGCCGGCCGCACAACGAGGACATGCAGGCAGATCGTCCATAGCCACGATCGCGCGCGCGCCATCGGGGCTGTCAACGAGTGACAAGACTCTACCGGTCGGGTTGCTCATTCAGTTGATTGTGGAGGGCTTTGGGGCCTGGATCAATTTGGCCGCATCGATGATGCAATTTTCTCGACGGTTGCAGCCGGGACTTCTCCGACGGCCGTAACCTGAAATCCACCAATTTCCACACTGTAGGAATTCGAGGCGCCCACTCGGGAGCGTTGGGCTATTTTATTGTCGCTGGCAGGCTCTATGAATACCGATACATTGGCCAGCCCGTCGCTGTACAGGATATGAATGACCGTTACGTCCCTGCCGGACAGGTTCTCCTCATGGGCCGATACCACCTGGAAACCGGCCGGTAACGCATCGTTTTGCCACGGGCTACTAACCGTGTGCGTAATTTTGCGTTTCGGTCGGGTAAACCAGCGGAAATTGTCGATGCTGGTCGACGGCGCCAGAGCATCTGCGTGAATTTCCTGATCGAGGCTGATGTCGGCGAACTTGACCTGCTCAATCGCGCCGCCCTCGCTGTCCATCAACTTCGTCTGCAGCGGAAACCCGGTTTCGATGTCCAGCCAGATTCGATGCCCGAAGCGATATTCATCATGTGGGCGAATAGCGAGGAACACGGCCTTGCGGCCGGCAACGCGCTCCTCACGCACAACAGACACGTCGTATTCGCTGCCAAAACGAATGTCGCTGGATGGCAATGATGAGAACAATGTGCTCTGATCATTCCACTCCTCGACGAGGACCGACTTCTTGTCGGGCAGGATGCATTGCACCTCGTTGCCATTGCGAATGATCTCGAGGCCGTTACCTTCCTGAACGATAACCTTTTCGCGAATGACGCCATCTGCAACGACATGCACGACCTTGAGTGCCTCGACCTTGCCGTTCCGAATACGGATGACCGTACCTTCGTAGTTCGTCGTCTGCACGGCGCCAGCCATCCTGTCCAGCCAGTCATGTGGCGTGACGTCCTGTGCAAACACAGGTCCGGCACACAGAGTGGCATACGCAACACAAACGGTCGCGAGCAGTTGTGGTTGTCTCTTCGCCATCAGATCAGGGTGTCGGCGTTTCCGCGGACTCATCCGCCTCGACACCGTCTTCCTCGACATCGTCAGCATCGTCAACTGTCGCATCTGCAGTTTCAGTATTGAGTTCCAGATCGTCCCAAACCTGCAAGGTCACAAGCCGCGATTGGATACTGTTCGCGCCGATGTACGACGCTGAATCGCTGTGACTCAGGTAATAGTCGCGTAATGGATCGTCTTCGCGTTCCGGCACGGTATAGCTGCCGTCCCGGGAGCCGGCGACTGATTCACTACTCACGCCCGTGTCATCCGGAACATCCGCCAGTTGTTGCAACCCAAGCAGGGCCACAAGTGCAACGGTTGCCGCAATGGCAGCGCCAACTACCGGCCTGACGAATCGCGGTGCCGCCGCCTCGGTAGATTCGAATTCCCGTTGCAGATTCTTGTCATCGATTGCCGCCGATACGCGCTCGCGCAGCATAGCCATACCGGCCACCGTACGCTCACCGCGCATGACGCGGCCCACTGCCAGGTACTCAGACGCCTGCTGGCGAAGTTCGGCATCCTGGCATAGCCTGCGCAACAACAACTCCGCCTCATTTTGCGGCAGTTCGCCGTCCACGAACGCAGAAATCTGCATTTTTATCGCATCGTTCATAGGTTCCCGCCTATCTATCGCACCAGGGTTCCGACTTTCTTGCCAATGGCATCGCGGGCCCTGAAAATCCTCGATCGCACGGTGCCAACGGGACAATCCATTGTCTGCGCGATCTCTTCATAACTCATGCCATCCAGTTCACGCAAGATGATCGCCGTTCTCAGATCACCTGGCAGCGCTTCGATGGCGCGTTCCAGTGTTTCCTGTAACTCCTGAGAGAGTGTCAACGCCTCCGGAGTATCTGTTTCCTTAAGCTTGGCGTGCAGCCCGTACTGATCGGGATCCTGCATGTCCAGCTCTATGTCCATTGGCCGCCGCCGCTGTGCCGCCAGGTAATTCTTCGCGGTATTCACAGCAATCCTGTACAGCCAGGTGTAAAACGCGCTGTCACCGCGAAACCGTGGCAAAGCCCGGTAGGCCTTGATAAAGGCCTCCTGGGAAATATCCAATGCCAGTTCCGGGTCGCGCACATAACGCATTACCAGGTTAACAATCTTGTGCTCGTACTTGAGCACCAGCAAATCAAACGCGCCTTTGTCGCCTTTCTGGACTCGTTTGACCAATTCCTTGTCGGTCGATTCGTTGGCCATACGTCCCTTATCCACCGACACCCGGATAGACCGGTCGGGCTCTCGAAAGTTCTGCAGAATCAACGTTCATAATATGCAATTTGTGACTAAGGTCGCAGCCGGGGCATGGTAGCAGCTTCACGCCCCTGCTCCCAAGTGCCGCCAGATCACCTGCAAGCGCCGCCAGTCCTTGTCTTGCGCCGTTTTACGACGTATCAGTTCAACGTGCCGGCGGCCGGATTCAGAGCGAAATCGAAGCCAGGCAAAATTCCACAGTACGATACTTCCGGCGCCGATCGTTGCCACCGATGAACAATCGTCGCTCGCGAACACTAGCATGTTTCCGGTGTGCTCAATTCGTATCCGGGCACAGTGTTTGTACCCTGCTGTTATTAGCCAGAGATCCCGGCCGCATACGAGCATCCAGAACCCGATGGCGGCGGCACGCCAGGGCCATTCGAGCGGCAGTTCAACAATGGCCGCGACACCGCCCAGCGCGGCGCCGGCGCCGGTACCCAGTACCAAGCGACGTAGTTGTGGATCAGGTATCAGGTTGCTCGAGAATGTGTTTGACGACACGGCGTAACTCAATGGCTGGCGTCTGTTTGTTCAACAGGTAGCTGACGAGTTCGGGATCGGGTAGCGCCAAAAGTGCCTGGAATGCCCGTTTATCGTTTTCGGGCGCCTGCTCGTAGTGCCGCTCGAGATAAGCGACCAGGAGTTCATCCAGCTCTCTCATGCCTCGCCGGCATTGCCAACGGAGCCTAGACATGTGCACCAGCCAGCCTGTGTGACCTGCACTGCGACCGAATTAGGCTCAATAACGCCTCTCAGCCAACATTTTCTTGGTTTCGGCGATCGCCTGTGCCGGGTTCAGGTCTTTCGGGCAGGTTTGCGTGCAATTCATAATCGTGTGGCAGCGATACAAGCGGAACGGATCCTCGAGCTGGTCGAGCCTCGCACCGGTTGCCTCGTCACGACTATCGACGAGCCAGCGATAGGCAGCGAGCAATGCTGCCGGACCAAGATATCGATCACTGTTCCACCAATAGCTCGGACAACTCGTTGAACAACATGCACACAAGATGCAGGCCGCGGGTTCGTTGATGAGCTCCTGGTCTTCCTTGCTTTGCAGACGCTCCTGGTCCGGCGGTGGCGGCGTGCGGGCCTGTAACCAGGGTTTAATCGAGGCGTACTGCGCATAGAAATTGGTCAGGTCCGGGACGAGGTCCTTGACCACCGGCAAGTGCGGCAATGGGTAGATCTTTACGTCGCCCCTGATGCTGTCGATCGCGCGCGTGCAAGCCAGTGTATTGCCACCATCGATATTCATCGCACAGGAACCGCAGATGCCCTCACGGCACGAGCGCCGGAACGTCAGCGTCGGGTCAATCTCATTCTTGATCTTGATTAACGCGTCGAGAACCATCGGTCCGCAACCGTCCAGATCGACTTCGTAGATATCGACACGTGGATTCTCGCCGCTGTCGGGATCGTAGCGATACACCGCGAAACGGCGCACAGTCTTCGCACCGTCCGCCGCAAAGTGCCGTCCCCTGCGGATACGTGAATTCTTAGGAAGTCGAAACTCAGCCAAGACCCTACTCCTAGTACACGCGTGCTTTTGGTGGCACTACGTCGACCTCATCGGTCAGCGTTTCCATATGCACTGGCCGGTACTCGAAGCTCGCACGACCGCTATCATCGACCCAGGCCAACGTGTGCTTCATCCAGTCATCATCGTCGCGATCCGGATAGTCTTCACGCGCATGCGCGCCGCGACTCTCGAGACGATTGACGGCTGACTGAATTGTGGCCGTCGCGTTGAGCATCAGGTTTTCAAGCTCCATCGTCTCGATGAGGTCGGTATTCCAGACCAACGATCGATCCGACACGCGGATATCGCCAAGCGTGGCGAAAGTCTTCTTCAACAGCACCGCACCGTCCTCAAGCGTCTCTCCGGTGCGGAAGACAGCCGCATGACTCTGCATGATCTTTTGCATCTCGAGCCGCACCTCGGCGGTCGGGCGGCTGCCGTTGGCGTTGCGCAGGCGATCGATGCGATTGACACTGTTCTGACCCGCATCAGCAGCAAGATCCTCGTGGCCCGCACCCGGCGTCATGGTTTCTGCACAGAAATGGGCCGCCGCGCGCCCAAACACAACGAGATCGAGCAATGAATTCGAGCCAAGGCGATTGGCGCCATGAACAGACACACAGGCGGCCTCGCCCACGGCCATCAGGCCCGGTACGGCCGTTTCGGCATTACCATCCTTGCTTGTCACGACTTCGCCGTTGAAGTTCGCCGGCACGCCGCCCATGTTGTAGTGCACGGTCGGCAAAACAGGAATCGGTTCTTTAGTCACATCAATGCCTGCAAATATGCGCGCCGACTCGGCGATGCCCGGCAAGCGCTCCTCGATCACCTCGGGGCCCAGGTGTTCGAGATGCAGGTGAATGTGGTCGCTTTCGGTACCAACGCCGCGGCCCTCTCGAATCTCGATTGTCATTGAACGGCTGACAACGTCTCGCGACGCCAGGTCTTTTGCGTTTGGGGCATACCGTTCCATGAAACGCTCACCGTCTGAATTGGTCAGATAGCCACCTTCGCCGCGTACGCCTTCAGTAATCAGGCAGCCGGCTCCGAAGATGCCCGTCGGGTGAAATTGCACGAATTCCATATCCTGAACGGGCAAGCCAGCACGCAATACCATGGCACTACCGTCCCCTGTGCAGGTATGCGCTGACGTGCACGAGAAATAAGCGCGGCCATAACCGCCCGTTGCAAGGATCACCTGGTGCGAGCGGAAGCGATGCAAACGCCCCGTCGCAAGATCGATTGCGACGACACCGCGACACACGCCATCTTCCATGATCAGGTCGACTGCGAAGTACTCGATATAAAACTCGGCATCATGTTTCAGCGACTGCTGGTACAGCGTGTGCAGCATCGCGTGCCCGGTACGATCGGCCGCCGCACACGTGCGCTGCGCTGTTCCTTCGCCGAACCGCGTGGTCATGCCGCCGAACGGACGCTGGTATATCTTGCCGTCTTCGGTACGCGAGAACGGCACGCCATAGTGTTCGAGCTCGATGACGGCGTCTGGTGCTTCCTTGCACATGTATTCGATCGCATCCTGGTCGCCAAGCCAGTCGGAGCCTTTGACCGTGTCATACATGTGCCAGCGCCAGTCGTCTTCGCCCATGTTGCCCAGCGCAGCGCTAATGCCGCCTTGCGCTGCAACCGTATGGCTGCGCGTCGGAAAGACCTTGGTGATGCAAGCGGTTTCAAAACCTGCATGAGCCAATCCAAATGTTGCCCGCAGACCGGCGCCGCCCGCACCGATAACGACAACGTCAACACTGTGATCGATGAAATCGTAGTCGCTCACGCGCCGGTACCAATCTGAACAATCGCGTAGACCGCTACGATCGCTGCGACCACATGGGCTAATCGCGATGCTGCGATCGAAAATATGTGCAGCCCGTCCGCGTGAACGTAATCCTCGATCACCACCTGTACGCCAAGGTGGGAGTGAAAGGCCGTCACAAGGCACAAAAGTGACAATAAAACGCCGTTGGCAGTCACGCCAACGAATTCGACCACGACGTCATACTCCATGCTCGGCAACAACACCATCGACCCGACGAACCATAGTCCGAGAAAAACAAGCATCACACCGGAAATGCGCTGGCCCCACCAATGGTCGGTTCCGCCCGCCGCGTCTCCCAAACCGGTCAATGCGCGAATCGTCGCCAGGAGCCTCATATTAGTTTGATCCAGAGTATTGCCGTGACCACGATCGCCAAGACAATCACGAACCACGCTGACGCATTTGCCTGGTGCTTCTCGAAGCCGCGACCAGTGTCCCAGACAAGGTGGCGGATGCCATTGGCGAAGTGATAGAAGAACGCGAAGCTCCAGCCGATGAGGAGCAGTTGGCCGACAAGCGTCGACATCAATGCAACGAATCGTTCGTATTCGGCAGGCCCGGCAGCTGCGCTAACGAGCCACGCTGCCAGCACAATGAACCCGACAGCCATGGCCACACCGGTTGCCCGGTGCAGGATCGAAAGAGTCATCGTAATGGGCCAGCGATAGATCGAGAGATGAGGTGATAAAGGCCTTTCAGTATTACTCATAAAGTACTGTTATTTAGGTAATTATCTTATCAAAAATCGATGCAGCGACCAGCCTTTTCCCAGTCGCCGTAGCGGGTTGGATCCGGTCCTTCCCGGCCACCGATTTCCTTTGGTTTTTCGGGCTCGGACTCCGTCTCGAGGTCTTTTTTTTCTGTATCCTCGTCTGGCATGGCGAAAGTATGCCAGACACAGGATTGAGATGTCAGAGTTACCTTACAAAACGATTTCCGTATCCGGCTCGGACGCATTCGAGTTTCTGCAGAGCCAGTTGACCAACGACCTGCAGCTCCTTCAGAGCACGCCCCAGACTTCCCACTGTCTTGCTGCTATGCAGGAGTGCGAATCATCAGGCAACTCTATTCTATCCGCTTGGTGCAACCCCAAAGGCAGGGTAATCTGGTTTGGAACCGTGTTCACGACCGAAAACGGCTACGCAATGTCGGTAGCAGCTGACATGGCTGACGAAATCGTCCAGCGGCTGACAGTATTTCGATTTCGTTCAAAGGTTGAATTCACAATCGGCGACGGTGGCACCGTTGACCCGAAGTTTCTCATCAGTATCGGCTGTCCATTCATTGCTGCTGCTCAGTCCGAGCAGTTCACTCCACACATGCTTAACCTCGACTTGCTCGGTGCAGTCAGTATCGACAAAGGCTGTTACCCGGGGCAGGAGGTCGTTGCCCGCACGCACTATCGCGGCGCAACGAAACGCCGACTGATGCGTTTCGAGAGTGCCGCGCCCACAAAACCCGGCGACAAGGTGTCCGACGGCGAACGTGACGTCGGCGAGGTCGTCAATGCCAGCGACGATGAACTGCTCGCCGTCGTGCCATTAATCAAGGCAGATCAACAGCTTATAGTCGGCAAAGCAAAGTTGATACACTCGCCCCTGCCTTATCTACAAGAATAAAAACACGTTGGGGAAAATTATGATTCGATACATCAAGATACTGATGGCTGCATCGGTTGCTCTGTTCTGCCTGTTTTATGCGCTACAGAACATCTGGAATCTCGATGCAGCGACCTGGTTTGTGTCCTACACAACCGGTATGGAAGGCCACGAAAAATATCCCGGCCATTTTGGTCCGCCGGTTACATCATCGGCGATGCACAGCATCATGTTGTGGATCATCATCGCACTGGAAATCACGGCGGGCCTGCTCGCGGCGAAAGGAACGCTTGATCTTTTCAATGCTCGCAATGGCTCGGCCGACGATTTTAATGCTGCCAAGACCTACGCAATTGCCGGCTGCGGCGTCGGCATCCTGGTCTGGTTCGGTCTCTTTTCCGCGATCGCGGGCGCCTATTTCCAGATCTGGCAAACCGAGGCTGGTGGTGGAGCGTTGGCGAACGCGTCCTTCTTCTCGGTCCAACTGGGTGTTATCTGGTTGCTGATTAGCCAGAAAGACGACTAATCGAATACCTCGGGCCGCATATGCGGGAATAGCAGGACATCGCGAATCGACGGCGAATCCGTCAGCAGCATGACAAGCCTGTCGACACCGACGCCAATACCGGTCGTCGGCGGCATACCGTACTCAAGCGCGCGAATATAGTCGTTGTCGTATGACATCGCCTCGTCATCACCCGCCGCGGCCTGCTCCACCTGCTGGCGGAAACGTTCGGCCTGGTCCTCTGGGTCATTGAGCTCGGAGAAGCCGTTGGCAATCTCGCGACCTGCGATGAATAACTCGAAACGATCCGTAACGAAAGGATCCGTATCGTTCTTGCGTGACAGCGGCGAGACTTCTGCCGGATATTGCGTGATGTACGTCGGCTGACGCAGCTCCGCCTCACCCGTCTCTTCAAATATCTCGATCTGTAGTTTGCCAGGACCGTAGTTGTCCTTGACGTGCACACCGATATTCTCGCAATACGCGGCCAGGTATTCGCGATCGCGCACTTTGGACATATCAAAGTTCGGATTGAATTTCGCGATCGCCTCTTCGACAGTCAAGCGCGGGAACTTCACGCCGAAATCATAGGTTTCGCCCTGGTACTCGACGGTCGTCGTGCCGTTCACGGCCTCGGCCATGCCATGGAGCATCGCCTCAGTCGTATCCATCCAGGCGGTGTAGTCGGCGTAGGCCCGATACGCCTCCATCATTGTGAACTCGGGGTTGTGCTGCGTTGATACGCCTTCATTGCGGAAATTGCGGTTGATCTCGTAGACGCGATCGAAACCACCGACGATGAGTCGCTTCAAATTCAGCTCGGGTGCGATTCGCAAATACAGCGGCATGTCGAGCGCGTTGTGATGTGTCGTAAACGGCCGCGCGATCGCACCGCCCGGAGTCACTTGCATCATCGGTGTCTCGACCTCAAGGAAATCGAGTGACTCGAGGAATCCGCGCATGTAGGTGATGATTTCCGAACGCTTGCGGAATACTTTCCGGCTATTCTCATTGATGATCAAGTCGACGTAACGCTGCCGATAGCGCGTCTCCTGGTCGGAAAGCCCGGCCCACTTCTCGGGTAAAGGCCGCAATGACTTCGTCAGCAGGCGCACTTCATCGGCAAGCACCGTGAGTTCGCCCGTTTTGGTCCGCATCAGACCGCCAGTCGCGCCCACGATATCGCCGACATCCCATTTCTTGAAGGCCTGATACACACCTTCCGACAGACGGTCGCGCTCGAGGCGCAGCTGGATCTGTCCAGAACGATCCTGCAACTTGACGAAACTCGCTTTGCCCATGACCCGCTTGGCCATCATGCGCCCCGCCACGCTGACCTCGATCTTTTCTTCAGCGAGTGCATCATTTTCGTGTGCGTGGAACGTCTGGTGCAGCTCGCCAGCCGTCGCATTGCGACGAAAATCGTTCGGATACGCGTTGCCCTGCTCTCGCAGCGCACCGAGCTTGCCGCGCCGTTCAGCGATGAGCTTGTTTTCGTCCGGCTTGTTCTGGTCTTCAGTCACGTATTGTCTGTTCCCTACAGTCCCTGTTTCAGGCTGGCTTCGATGAAGTCGTCGAGCCCGCCGTCGAGTACAGCCTGAGTGTTACCGGTTTCGATGCCGGTACGCAAATCCTTGATGCGGCTCTGGTCGAGCACGTAATTGCGAATCTGACTGCCCCAGCCTACGTCAGCCTTGCCCTCCTCAACCGTTGCTGCCGCCGCCTGCCGTTCACGCAACTCGAGTTCGTACAGTTTGGCCTTGAGCTGCTTCATGGCCTGGGCCTTGTTCTTATGCTGCGAGCGGTCGTTCTGGCATTGCACGACTGTGTTGGTCGGCAAGTGCGTAATACGAACCGCGGACTCGGTGCGGTTGACGTGCTGACCGCCGGCGCCGCTGGCGCGGTAGACATCAATACGAAGATCCGAGGGATCGATCTCGATGTCTATGTTGTCATCGACTTCCGGCGACACGAATACCGAGGCAAAAGACGTGTGGCGCCTGTTGCCCGAATCGAACGGTGACTTCCGAACCAGGCGGTGGACGCCGGTCTCGGTGCGTAACCAGCCATAGGCATGCTCGCCCGCCATATGCACGGTCGCGCTCTTGATTCCCGCGACTTCTCCGGCCGACGCTTCTATGACTTCAGCCTTGAACCCGTGGGCTTCGGCCCAGCGTAGATACATGCGCAGGATCATCTCGGCCCAGTCCTGTGCCTCGGTGCCACCGGCACCCGACTGAATATCGAGGTAGGCGTTATTGGCATCCAGTTCACCCGAGAACATGCGCCGGAATTCGAGCGCCGCGAGCTGCTGTTCGAAACCGCTGATGTCTGACTCAACTTCCGCAACGGTGTCCGCATCGTCTTCATCGACGGCCATTGCCAGCAATTCGCCGGCATCATTCAGGCCTGTCGAGAGCTTATCGAGTACAAAAACAATCTGCTCGAGCTGGGCGCGCTCCTGTCCCAGTGCCTGGGCTCGCTGCGGCTCGTTCCAGACGTCGGGTTGTTCGAGTTCGCGCTGGACCTCAGTCAGGCGTTCCGCCTTGCCCTCATAGTCAAAGATACCTCCTCAACGCATCGGTGCGTTCTGAGAGGTCGGCTATCGTTTGTTTGATTTGACTGGTTTCCATCGTGTCGTCCGGAGTTGCAGCGCGCGATATTATCACGCACCGCCGGCTTGCAGCGCAGCAATTTGCTCAACAATGAGCTGTGGCGATTCGTTGCCGCGCCATTCGTTGACATCGAGCCTGTACGCAAGCTGCACGACACCCCTGAATGCCGGTCCGGCCTGGTTGAATGCGATGGCATCGATGAGATTGCTGCCGTCAACCGCGCGCAGCCGCATCTTCAGGTGACTTTCCCCGACCGTTCGCTGCTCGACCAACTCGAAGTCGCCGCTCCAGGTCGGTTCCGGAAATCCCGAGCCCCAGGGACCGGCATCACGAATCGCGCGGGCAGTCTGTAGGAGCCCGCCCCAGCGGGCGATATCCTCGTCTGAAATTACTCCGTCGCTGACGATCGCACCGGAGAAATCGGCCTGCGGATAAAGGCGCTCCATCTGCGAAGCAACCGCATCGGCGAATGTTCTGTAGTCCTCTTCGGCAATGGTCAGACCCGCGGCCATGGCGTGGCCGCCGAACTTGCTGATCAGGCCGGGATGCGTGCTCGACACGGCTTCGAGCAGGTCGCGTGCGTGAACACCGGCAATTGACCGTGCCGAGCCTTTCAGGAAACCCCCGCTCTCCCTGGCAAAGGCGATGACGGGCCGGTGGCACTTCTCACGCACACGGGCAGCGATCAGCCCGACGACGCCCTGGTGCCAGGACTCCTCGTACACGCACACGCACGCCGGCCATTTCCTGGCGTCGAGAGAATCGACATACGCGAATGCCTGCTCGCGCATGGTCGTCTCGATGTCGCGACGCTCCTTGTTGATCTCATCCAGCACTATTGCATGCTGTCCGGCGACGGCCAAATCATCGGTCAGCAAGCACTCGATGCCGACCGACATGTCGTCGAGGCGACCTGCGGCATTAATGCGCGGACCAACAGCGAAGCCGAGGTCCGTACTGACGACTCGCGACGCTTGCCGCCCTGATTGTGTCAGCAGAGCCTGTATTCCCGCAACAGTTCGCCCGGCACGCATGCGATTTAGCCCCTGCTGCACGAGAATGCGATTGTTGTGGTCCAGGGGAACGACATCGGCAACTGTGCCGAGCGCAACGAGATCCAGAAAACTGGCCGGAACCCTGGCTGCGCCAGCGTCACCTTCTTTTTCCAGCTCGCGGCCAAGCGCCGCCATGAGATAGAAGGCAACACCCACACCGGCGAGATTTCGGCTCGCAAACTTGCTGTCGGGCAAATTCGGGTTGACGATGACGTCTGCGTCGGGAAGTTCTTCGGCAGGAAGGTGGTGGTCGGTTACCAGCACGGCGATGCCGGCCTCTTTCGCAGCTTTGACGCCATTGATGCTCGAAATACCGTTGTCGACGGTGACGATCAATTGCGGCGCGCGAGCCGCTGCCACTTGAACAATCTCGGGCGACAGTCCGTAGCCAAATTCGAATCGATTGGGGACGAGGTAGTCGATATCCGCGAAACCGAAGGCGCGGAGACAACGCAACATCAGCGCCGTGCTAGTCGCACCATCGACATCGAAATCGCCGACGACAATAATTCGCTGGCCCTTGTACTCGAGCAATAATTCGACGGCGGCGTCGATGTTGTCGAGCGACCCGACTGGCGCCAACCCGGCGAGACCGTAGTCGAGCTGTTCTGCCGTGGTTACGCCACGCGATGCATATAGACGGGCGAACAACGGGTCGACCGCCTGCAACGCGGTCGCACTGTCGGGCACACTGCGCGTAATGATCGGCCGGGAGGATGGCATATCTGTCAGTCCAGCAAAGGACAGCGGCGGCGCCAGAACCGCCAGCGATGATTCGGTCGTACGGTTGCCTCGATGCCATCGCGAAACAACAGCGTAAGACCCGAAAGACGCCCGGCGGCCAGCAGATCGCGAAGGTCGCTCAGGCAACGTGCCAGTAGCTCCGGGCCCTCGTACCCGGGCACCACGGCGACAAAACCGGCTACCGAAGCCTCCGCACAGGACGGAATGTCGCCTGGCCAGTTCGCCACAACGCCCGTCTTGCTTAGCCAGTGTCCGACGAGCAATGGATCATTGGCGAAAAGCGGCGGGTGTGGAACCGTCTCCTGCTCCGGCGCCGTGCCGCCACCCCAGAACCACAGGCAGTTGATCGGTTGATGCCCCTGCTCCTGACGGCGCTCGTTTATTTCGTGGTCGTGCAACGCCATCTCGACTTCGGACACAAGGCTGCGGTAGCTATCGGCCCCGTCGCCAATGGGCATGTATTCGTTGGGCATGTCACGGTGCACTACGTAGGCCGGAACGTCAGCCGTTGCTATGGCTTTACCCGCCCGCAGATAACCATAGGTGCCAAGCCTGGCAAATCCATAGTCCCTGTCGTCGCCAAGAGTGGCCTGCACATGATCGATCAGAGGCCGCAGATCGGACGCCGGCGCGGCCTCCTCGTCCTGTGCATGCAAGCACAGGTGATCAAGCCGGGGTTCCAGGTAGACGGGATCGGCGGCTGCAATCCAGACCGTCGGCCGATCTCCCGTCTGCCCCCACATACGCAGAGCACCCAGGCCGGTCTCAGGGCATGGCAGATTCAGAAATGCCAGAATTCTCGACAGCAGCTCGCGCGGTGCGGTCAATTGCCGCAGGTCGGACCTGACCAGCCATCGCTTGAGTGACGAATCCTCGAGTCGTCCGCCACCAACAGCCGGCAGCACGACGAGCGCGGCTGACTTTTCGTAAGGGTTTGCCACTTGTTCTACCGGGGGGGCTTTGTATGATGACGGCTCACTGACCCTCATGGTAACGGAAAGCAGCGTTGAAGTTCACTCGCGAAACCTCGCCTGCCTTGATGATTCGCAGCGTGTCTGCGGATGGCATCCAGATCGGAGCAGACCTCTATGACCGCACGATCGCGTTGACCGTCGACGCGGTGTTGGATGACTGGACTGCCGAAGATGTATCCGACCTCAAGGAGGCCGATTTCTCGAATCTGCTCGAACTCGCTCCCGAAGTCATCGTGCTCGGCACTGGCTCAAGCAACATCTTCCCGCTCCGGGAACTTGTATTCGCAATGGCGCGACGACGTGTGGGTTTCGAGTTCATGGATACGGCCGCTGCGGCGAGGACTTTTAATGTACTAGCTAGCGAGGGCCGCCAGGTAGCGGCCGTACTATACTTGCCCGATGAGTGAATTCGAGTACCTCGCCGTCTTCATGTCGATCATCTTCGGCATCAGCACGACGCACATGCTCTCGGGCGTCATTCGCAGCGTCTATCGAGGACAGGTTAACCATACGCATTTCGTCCTGACCGCGTTCTTCTTCCTGGTATTGATTCTCAACTGGTGGACTGGTTTTTACTGGGCCAAGAATGAAGTCTGGCATTTTGGTCACTTCATGATCATCGTAATATGGTCCATGACTCACTATGTCGGCGCGATAACCCTGTACCCACCACTGTCGGCCGGTGTCGAACACCCATTCGAGTATCGGCACAACTGGTTTCTCATGGCGTTTATCGCGGTGGCAGGCATGGACATTGTCCAGACCGGTGTCCGCGGAGATTGGTTCAACCCGCCGGCGTATCTGCCGTTTGTGTCACATTACATCGTCGTCAGCATGATCGCTGTGTTCGTGAACAAGAGGATGTTTCACCGCATTATGGCTTGGTACCTGCTGCTGATTACTGCAAGCTGGTCGTTCATCGAGCGTTTGTTCTTGAATTAGGAAAGACCATCAAGTATCTGCTGCTTGCAATAGGCCTTTTCGCTTTGCCTCTGGGCAGTGCCCACGGCCAGGATCTTGAGCCGAGGCGCTGGACACCATTACCACCCGGTATGAATGTCGTTGGCGTTGGTTACGCCTACAGTAGCGGCGACGTATTTTTCGATCCCGTGCTACTTGTCGAGGACGCCGAGGTCGAGGGGCATACTGCCGGCGTCTCTTATGTGCGCTCGTTGTCGATCGGCGGAAAGTCGGCGCGCCTGGACGTGGTTGTGCCGTGGCAGAATCTTCGCTGGTCCGGACTGCTCGATGGTGTCCCTGCCACGACCTCACGAGTCGGATTGGCCGATCCATGGGTACGGCTATCGGTGATTCTCGCCGGAGCGCCCGTTACCGGAGCTGCGCCGAAATCATCCAACACGGTAGTCGGCGCAGCGATTGCTGTTGGCCTTCCGTTAGGGGAGTACCTCGAGGAAAGATTGCTCAACCTCGGTCAGAATCGCTTTATTGTTCGACCACAGATCGGCGTGTTACATACACGTGGCAAGTGGTCATACGAACTGACGGGATCCACGTTCATTTATGGCGACAATGATGACTTCCTTGTCGATTCGACTCTCGAGCAAAGCCCGTTATATGCGCTGCAGGGCCACATGATTCGCTTTTTCGACAAGCCTGGCTACTGGGCGGCGCTGAGCGCCGGTTACGGATGGAATGGTCGATCCACGGTTGACGGAGATCGGGTGGACGACAGCAGGCGGCTGTTCTTGTCAGCCTTCGCCGTTGGCATACCCATTAGCAGGAAACAGGGCCTCAAGTTCTCCTATCTTCGTGTCCGTACGAACACGAACAAGGGATCAGATACGGACTCACTTGCGATTGGATGGTCGTATCGATTTTGAGTACCAGGTGCCGGCGGCTTCAGTCGAGGATGACGTCCCCGGAGATTCCATGACTTTCCATCATGGCACGCAGGTTTTTGAGCGCATCCAACTGGATCTGTCGCACGCGCTCACGCGTAACGCCAATCTCTTTACCAATCTGTTCGAGCGTCGCGCGTCGATGACCGTGTAATCCGAAGCGACGCTCGACGACCGCACATTGCTTCTCACTGAGTTCGGAAACCCAGCGATCGACCAGGTCTTGCACGCAGTCCTTCTGCGCACAACGTGAAGGTTCGGCACTGCGCTTCGCCTTGAGCCGGTCGACCGGCCCGTTCTCATCTTCCTTGTTGCCCGCACGAATGGTCACGCGGTTATGGAGCGATAGCAGCCGCTCAACGTCCTCGACCTCGCGCTCGGTGTATTCGGCGATCTGTGCAGCCGTTGGCTCGGTATCTTGTCCCTGGCGAATGGTCCTGGCCGCACGCAGGCAGGAGTTGATGTCCTTGATGATATGAATCGGCAATCGAACCGTGCCGGACTGGTTCATGATGGCCCGTTCGATCGTCTGGCGAATCCACCAGGTCGCGTAGGTGGAAAAACGAAAGCCACGCTCGGGGTCGAACTTTTTCACCGCATGAATAAGGCCGAGATTACCCTCCTCAATCAGGTCGAGCAGTGGCAAACCACGATTCAGGTAACGCCGCGCAATTTTGACGACGAGTCGCAGGTTGCTTTCGATCATGCGTTGGCGTGCGGACTCGTCACCACGCAGCGCGCGGCGTGCATAGTACTTTTCTTCGTCCGCAGTCAGGAGCGGCGAGATGCCAATCTCGCTCAGGTAGATTCGCGTCGGGTCATTCGAATGCGACGCAACCTTGTTGTTGTGACTCTGCCCCACAGAACCCCCTTCCTGTGTCGCCAGGAGCGGTGCGTAGAGTCCAAACTGTAAGTCGCGTTATCTCGCAGGCAGATACTGTCGCGGGTTAACCGGCTTGCCGTTGCGCCTGATCTCAAAATGCAGTCGCGCCTTGCGTTCCGGCCCCTCCCCCATGGTCGCTATGCGCTGGCCTTTGTTAATTGTTTCGCCTTCTTTGACCAGCAGCGACGCGTTATACCCGTATGCACTGAGGTAGGTGTCGTTGTGCTTGAGGATAATAAGCTTGCCGTAACCGATCAGTCCACTGCCCGCATAGACGACTCGGCCTGAAGCCGCGGCAGTAATGGGCTGGCCGACCGTGCCATCGATCAGGATTCCGGTCCCGGTGCCCGGTTTTCCGCCGAATTCGACGCTTACCCTGCCGTTTGCAGGCCAGCTCCACGGTGGCGGCGGCTGCGTCGGCACCTTGGGCAGCATCTTGGGCGGTGGCCGGCTGGACGATGAGCCCGAACGGGCCGCGGAACCACTGGGTGGGGCCAACCGGATCGCATCACCCGGGTGAATCAGCGAACCATCGCCGAGTTGGTTCCAGCGAGCGACATCAGCCGGGTCCTTGCCATAGCGCCACGCGATCGAGAACAGCGTCTCTCCACGGCGCACGATGTGCGTATCGGGGTCAGGTACATACCGCGGGATTCCGCAAGCGGTCAGCGTAAGCGCGATGCATGTAATGACGACGCTGCGCGCCCGCATCAGCCACGAACCATGAGCCAGGCGATGACCAGAACCACGATGGCAACAACGGTCCAACCGATTCGTTCTACGTACTGCTTGATCTTCGACTCGAGCTTTTCGCCACCCCAGACAAGTAAGCCAGCGACGAGAAAAAAGCGTGCACCACGACCAATGACTGATGCGACGAAAAACGCCAGCGGATTTAAGGCGGCAACGCCTGCGGCGATCGTAAATACCTTGTAGGGAATCGGCGAAAAGCCGGCGACGAAAATGACCCACACGCCATAGCGATCGAACCAGGTGCGACTGGTCTCGTAGGCGGCCCAGTATGGCGACTCGACCAGCCAGGGGTGAATCCACTCAAATGCCCCGTATCCAATTGCATATCCGGCAACGCCACCGATAACTGAAAATACGGTGGCAATCAGCGCATAGCGCCAGGCTCTGGGGAGCCGGGCAAGACACATTGGCGCCAGCATGACGTCGACTGGTATTGGGAAAAACGACGATTCCGCAAAACTCAGTGCCGCCAGGTAGCGTTCGGCATATCTGTGGCGCGACCACTCGATTACGCGGTCATAAAGCGGGCCGAAAATCTTCATTTGCCCGGCACTAACGGCACGAAACTCACGGCGCCCAGCGACACCTGCTCGAAGTGATCATTTCTGCGCGTGACCTGTAACAGGTCCTGGCATCCCGAGGGGCCGACCGGAATGATCATGCGGCCGCCTGGCGCCAGTTGCTGCATCAGCTTTTCGGGAAGTTCTGTCGCTGCCGCCGTGACAATGATGCCGTCGTACGGGCCGTATTTTGGCCAGCCCTCCCAGCCATCGCCAGGACGAAACTGAACGTTGTAAATATCCAGGTCAAACAGTCTCTTCTGTGTCTTGCGCATCAGTTCCTTAATGCGCTCGACCGTGTATATTTTCTTGACCAGTGGCGCCAGGACGGCAGTCTGGTAACCGCAGCCCGTGCCGATCTCGAGCACGGTTTCGC
>Ga0255052_10000867_pt1 | contig 23588 bp, 19 predicted proteins | sample JV7_2_21_MG_FD_188632 | JGI IMG/M metagenome (GOLD analysis project Ga0255052, IMG submission 188632) | Seawater microbial communities from Jervis Inlet, British Columbia, Canada - JV7_2_21 | ecosystem: Environmental > Aquatic > Marine > Inlet | place: Canada: British Columbia | collected... | reverse complement strand
CTTTCCGCGGGACTGAAAATCCGCGTGTCGGCAGTTCGATTCTGCCCCTGGCCACCATTAACTTCGCTGGTTACAGTAAGTTACACGCGGTGTCGTGTGGCTCACTGGAACCCTCTTTCCAAAAAAACAGCCTGTTTCCAAAAAAACACTATTTCAACGGTCGTATCACCTCCGGTTTTCTTCGATAGTGCCGTGATGTAGTCCGGCTATCGAGGTGAGCCAGAAGCTCAGTCGCGTGGTTTCTTTCGGCATCGCTAGCAGCCTTCGCACGAAGGTCGTGTTCACGGAACCGCTCCTTCAGAACACCCTTATCCAGTGCGGACCTCATCCGCCGTTGCCATATGCTGCGAAAGCCATTCCCCGTGTAAGGCTGTCCTTTGCGGTTGCAGAAGAGATACAGACCGCGTACGGGGCGAGGCAGCCTCTTGGCGGCCTGTACAGCTTTGCGGAGTTCATCGGACCACGCCATAACGATCGGCTTCCCAGTCTTGCCTATGGTCAGATGGATCCCGTCGTCCCTTAGCTGATCTAATCGAAGCGAGAGGATGTCTCCCTGCCGAAACGCTGTCAGCACCTTGAACCGAGCGTAAGCGGCGATGAAGTCACCGGCATGAGCCAAAAAAGCTTCAAGCTCGTGGTCCTCTACGTATCGATTCCGTGGCGTTTCCTTGAATCGTTCTATGCCAATGCAAGGATTCTCGCTTGGGTGAATATCTCCCCAGAATACGGCTTTCTTGAACATATGAGAGAGCAACGCGATCTCTCGATTCGCTTGAACCTCGCTGCTCTTTCCTCGCTCGTTCATGTACTGATAGATGTGCTGTACCGTTACGTCCTCAATTCGCATCGAGCCAAAGAAGGCTCTCAAGAGCTTCATTTGCCGCACGTTGTCCCGATACGTGCGCGGCGCTTTCCTTGGGGCGATCTCGCGGAGGTACCGGTCACCAAGGTCAGACATAGTGAAGGACGGGTCGTCCGTGTGTGTGAGTTCGGCGTACTTTGTCATCGCACGCACGTAGTGTCGGCCCAAATGAATCCACTTCTCTGAACCCGGCTCAATGAAGTAATAGCCTCCGGAGCGAATCTGCATTCGCTTTGGGAGATGCTTGTTCTTCTTGCGAGGTCTACCCACTTGTCAGCTCCTGAAGCGCTCGAAAATCTGGTCTTGCCCTGCGCTTAGCGGCGGCTCTACGGAGGCCAAACTCTTCCTCAACAACCTCAAGCAGGACAAGTGGCACGCCATCCCGTCCCGGCTTGAAAGGAATACCCAACTCAGAAAGCCGCCTGCGCTGATCCGCCCGACGAACATACCCCGTCAATTCGGTCAGCTGTGCCTTGCTCAGGAAAAGTGGGGCCGTTCTGTCCATTTCTCGTTTTATTGCCGTATCTCTATGGTTGAGGGTGAATATCGCCGATTCTGTTGAGTAAGTCTCGCGCGTATCGTCCAAATATTTGTAACTTACGCGCGAATATCCCACCAAGCACTCAACCCAGGGTTTTTCTTACCGCCTCACTGTCGATGTCAGGGTCGGCCAACATGATCCGTGCCAGTTCCGCGATGACCTTATTGGATCTCGTTCCTACCTCGTGTCGCAGGTATCCAGCGATGCGAATGATGAAGTAGCGTCTATGGGCATCCTCATGGCTCGGTCTTCGAAGAATAGATTGAGCGCCCTGCAGAGTCTCAACATGATTGCTGACGTCATCAAGGATGATCGAATAATCTGACTTTTTGACCCGCCTGAAATTAGGGCCGCTATTCGACGAGGATATTTCCAGTCCCATCCCTCTAATCGCATCTTCACTCAGATAGCGTATAGGCGAACCATCTAGAAGTAGCGCCAATCGCTTGGCCACAGACCCAATATGCTGAAGTCGTAGTTTCTGCTTGCTGGGTGAAAGCGAATCCCATGGTGGGACACGTTCAGCGGTTTCAAACAGTTGGATTAAGAGCAACTTAACGGAGACATCGGCGTCCTTATCCGAGTGGTTGCTGGAGATACGTGTCCACAGCGGGTTCAGAGTGCTGCTATCGATAAGCTGCTCGAGACGCTGCATATCAGTCTGGTGTACAGGGCCTGTCTCGCCCGACTGCCAAAGGTCTAACAGTTTAATGAGCGATGAATACGCTTGATTGTTATCGGAATCCGGCATTTGTTCTCGTATTATGGAGTAATGGCTGATAATCAACTGTTTCACTGATATTGCCAAGCTTCCATCGCGACTCGATTTACCAACATTTCTTAAAAGGTCCACATGACAGAAGACCACAAGAAACAACTTCAATCCCAACTCTGGAACATTGCGAATACCCTGCGTGGAAAAATGGGCGCTGATGAATTCAGGGACTACATCCTAGGCTTCATTTTCTACAAGTATCTGTCGGAACGGATGCATCTTTTTGCCGATGAGATATTGAAGAACGACGGCATCGTCTTCGACCAGGTCGAAGAGGCTAGTGCTGATGGCGAAGAGATGCTGGAAACCATCAAGGAGAACTCGGTCGAGCGCTTGGGCTATTTTCTTAAGCCGTCAGAGCTTTTCCACAAGGTGGCCGAAAAGGGGGCGCGAAAGACCGATAACTTTATCCTTGAGGACCTCGGCGTGATCCTTAAGCATATCGAAGCCAGCACTATGGGGCACGACAGCGAGGATGACTTCGAAGGGCTGTTTGAGGACCTGGACCTCGGCTCTTCGAAATTAGGCAAATCGGAGAACCAGAAGAACGAGCTCATCGCCAAGGTGCTCGTCCACCTCGACCAGATCGACTTTCGGCTCGACGACACCGAGGCCGACGTGCTGGGTGACGCCTATGAATACCTCATCGGCCAGTTCGCCAGTGGCGCGGGCAAGAAGGCGGGCGAGTTCTACACCCCACAGGAGGTTAGCACTATCCTCGCCAAGATCGTCACGACCGGGAAGACTAGCCTCAAGAACGTCTACGACCCCACCTGTGGTTCCGGCTCACTGCTGCTGCGCGTGGCTAAAGAGGTCGAGGAGGTCGGCGGCTTCTACGGGCAGGAGATGAACCCGACCACCTACAACCTGGCACGGATGAACATGATCCTTCACGGCGTCCATTACCAGCGCTTCGACCTGAAGAACGAGGACACGCTTGAACATCCCGCACCCGAGCACGCCGAAATGCGATTTGATGCCGTTGTGGCAAATCCGCCGTTCTCGGCCAAGTGGTCGGCAAGCGCCGTCCACGAGAACGACGACCGCTTCAGCGCCTACGGCAAGCTCGCGCCTAAGACAAAGGCTGACTTCGCCTTCGTCCAACACATGGTGCATCACCTCGACCACGGAGCGACCATGGCCTGCGTCCTGCCACACGGCGTGCTCTTTCGTGGTGCGGCTGAGGGACATATCCGCCGTTACTTGATCGAAGACCTCAACTACATTGATGCCATAATTGGCCTGCCAGTGAATATTTTCTATGGGGCTGGAATCCCCACTTGCCTCTTGGTGCTGAAGAAGCAGCGGGAGCATCCCAACGACATCCTCTTCATTGATGCAAGCCAGTACTTTGAGAAAGCTGGCAACCAAAACCAGCTCCGCCCGGAGGATATCGAGCGCGTCGTCAATGCCTACCGAAAGCGGAACAGCATCGAGAAATTCAGTCACGTCGCCGAACTGAGTGAGGTCGAGGAAAACGACTACAACCTCAACATCCCACGCTACGTCGATACCTTTGAAGAAGAGGAGCCGGTGGATCTGGCCGAAGTTTCGGAGAAGCTGGTGGCTCTGGAGAAAGAGATGGGCGAGACGGATCAGGTCATTGTGGGGTTTTGTGAGGAGCTCGGAATTAAAGCGCCATTTTGATGAGCCCCACCGTTACAAAAGAACCTGCCGTTCCGGTTTTGAGATTCCCCGCTTTTTCTGAGGAATGGGAAGCCGCAACAATATCTGCAATTGCCGACAAGATTACGGACGGTACGCACGATACTCCCAAACCAACCGATGAAGGAATTCCGTATCTGACTGCTATCCATGTAAAGGACGGCTTTATCGACTTCGAAAATTGCTACTACTTGCCGGAAGAGGAGCATAGAAAGATCTATGCAAGGTGTAACCCCGAGTATGGGGATCTATTGATGGTGAATATTGGGGCGGGAACCGCCACATCTGCGATGGTCGACGTGAACTATGAATTTAGCCTGAAGAATGTAGCTCTTATTAAGCCTGATCGTGATCTTGTTGACCCGAGATTCTTCACTCAGTTTCAACGGTTTCACAGTGCAAGGTTACGTCATCAATTGTCGTCAGGTGGAGCGCAGCCCTTCTTGTCACTTCGGCAAATCGGAAAGTTAAAGATAGAGATTGCTCCGCTCCCCGAGCAGAGAAAGATTGCCGATTTCTTGACGGCGGTGGATGGGCGAATCTGGCAACTGATCCATATGAATGTGCTTCTGCGGGACTACAAGAAAGGCGTCATGCAACAGCTCTTCACCCAGGCGATCCGCTTCAAGGACGAACACGGCAACGACTTCGCCGATTGGGAGGAGAAGCGATACGATTCCGTCTACTCTTTCAAGAACACAAATTCGTATTCGAGGGATCTACTCTGCTATGAGGGTGGCGAGGTGCGAAACATTCATTACGGGGACATTCACACGAAGTTCAAAAGCAACTTCGTTCTCCAGAATGAGCTGGTGCCGTTCATTAAGCCTGAGGTCGATCTAATCCGAATTTCAAAAGAGTGTTACTGCCGCGAGGGTGATCTCGTCATCGCCGATGCTTCCGAGGACTACAACGATATCGGCAAATGTATTGAGATTCGAGATTTGGGTGGAGAGCGCACATTGGCTGGTCTTCACACTTTTATCGCCCGCCCCAAGAAGGATGCAATAGCTCAAGGCTTTGGCGGTTACTTGATGCAGGCTAGAGAAGTTCGCTTGAAGATCATGACCATCGCCCAAGGAGCCAAGGTCCTAGGGATTTCAAAGAGGCAACTTTGTAAGGTGTTGCTTCCAATCCCTTCACCCGACGAACAAACTAAGATCGCCGAATTTCTTACCGCTATCGACCACAAGATTGACAGCGTCGCCACGCAGATTACCGAGATCCAAACTTTCAAAAAAGGACTGCTTCAGCAGATGTTCGTATGAGTGATTCGCCCTCGAATGTAGTGTCGATAACCGAGCCCGAACAAGTGCTGGAAGATAAGCTGGTAGCCCAGTTGATCTCCCAGGGCTACGGGCAGACGTCGGTAACGGACGAAGCGTCGATGTTAGCGAACCTAAAGGCACAGCTTGAGGCCTTCAACGAGGTGACGCTGACGGGCGGTGAATTCACGAAGGTTCTGCATCATCTGAACAAGAGTTCCGGGGTGTTTGCCAAGGCAGGCATTCTGCGTGACCGAATGAAACTGGATAAAGACGATGGGGAAGTCGTTTATCTAGAATTCTTCGATTCAGCTAAACCTACGCGTAACCGCTTCCAAGTGACGCAGCAAGTGAAGATGGAGGGTAGCTACAAGAATCGTTACGACGTGACCTTACTCGTCAATGGCCTGCCCTTGGTGCAAATCGAGCTGAAGCGGCGCGGGTTGGAGATGAAGGAGGCCTTTAACCAGATACAGCGTTACCAGAAACACACTTTCTGGAGTGGTCATGGGTTGTTCCATTTCGTCCAGCTGTTCGTGATCAGCAACGGGGTGAATACGAAGTACTACGCCAACGCCAGGAGGCAGTCTTTCAAGCAGACGTTTTACTGGGCTAAGGAAGACAACAATACGATTCGGGAGCTAGGCCCCTTCGCCGAGGCCTTTCTCGACCGAGAGCACCTCGGCTCAATGATCGGAAAATACATAGTGCTCAACGAGACGGACAAGATTTTGATGGTTCTGCGTCCGTATCAATACTATGCGACCGAGGCAATCGTGGAGCGGGTCAAAAAGACACCGAAGACCGATGCAAACGGCTACATCTGGCACACCACAGGGTCGGGCAAGACGCTGACCTCTTTTAAGGCCGCGCAGATCATCACGGGGTTGCCGGAAGTGCACAAAGTGGTCTTCTGTGTGGATCGCAAGGATTTGGATTATCACACCATTACGGAGTTCAATAGCTACAGCAAAGGCAGCGTCGACAGTACGAACGATACGAAGAAGCTGGTGAGTCAGTTTGCCGACGTGGATACCAAGCTGATCGTGACGACCCTGCAGAAATTGAACACAGCGATCAGCAAACAACGTTATCTGGAGCAGATGGGTAATCTCCAGGATGAGCGGATAATCTTCATCTTCGATGAATGCCATCGCAGTCAATTCGGAGACACTCACAAACGAATCTGCGACTTTTTCCACAATCACCAGATGTTTGGCTTTACCGGCACCCCGATCTTCGCTGAGAACGCAGCATCTAAGGGCGGGAAGAAACGCACTACGAAAGACCTATTTCACAAGAAGCTGCACTCCTACGTAATCACCGACGCGATTAAGGACGAGAATGTGCTGAAGTTCGCCGTGGAATATATCGGGCGCTACCAACAGAAGGACGGCAACCCGACCAACGTCGATATTGAGGTGGAGGCGATTGATACCAGGGAGTTGCTTGATTCCCCGCCACGACTGGAAAAGATCACTGATTACATCATCGAGCGCCATCCAGTAAAAACAAGAAACAAGGAATTTACTGCGATGATGTGTGTGAGTTCCGTGGACGTGTTGATCAAGTACTACGAAATGTTCGCCAGGAAGAAGTCCGAGGCGAAGCACAACCTGAAGGTAGCAACAATCTTCAGTTATACAGCGAACGAAGACGATAAAGACGCTGACGGCATTCTCGACGAAGGTGGAGATGTTGTTGGTGGCGACGTCGGTAATCCACATACGCGAGACAAGCTGGACGGATTCATTTCTGACTACAACGGGATGTTCGGCACGAAGTATTCAACCAAGAATACGCAGTCGTTCTATAACTACTATCAGGATATCGCCAAGAAAGTTAAAGAGCGGAAAGTGGATATTCTGCTTGTCGTCAACATGTTTCTTACAGGTTTCGATAGTAAGACGCTGAATACACTCTACGTGGATAAGAATTTGCGATTCCATGGATTGATACAAGCGTATTCGAGGACGAATCGCATCCTCAACGAAGTAAAAAGCCAGGGAAATATCGTTGTTTTCCGCAATTTGAAGAAGCGCACTGATGAGGCCGTCGCCTTATTCTCAAATATCCATGCGAAAGAGGATATTTTTGTGCGGCCGTACGAAGACTTCGTCGCGCAGTTCAATGAGGTTGTGATCGAGTTGCTCGCGCTGACGCCGACCGTTGGATCTGTGAAAGACCTTCCGCACGAAGAAGCGGAATTACAATTCGTAAAGGTCTTTCGTGAGCTGATGAGGCTGCGAAACGTCCTTGAGTCGTTCTCAGAGTTTAACGACGATGACCTTGCTCTTCCGGCACAGCGCTTTGCTGATTATAGGAGCGCCTACCTTGATCTCTATGACAAGGTTAAGACGGATAGCACCAAGGAAAAGGCGTCCATTCTTGAGGATGTAGATTTTGAGCTGGAGTTGATTCACCGAGACGTAGTCAATGTACAGTATATCTTGACGCTATTGGCCAGACTCTATGATGTGGAGGAGAGCGAAGAGCCTAAACTACGAAAGTTTATTCTGGACTCGGTTGCAGGCGACATCGAATTACGAAGCAAGCAGGAACTAATCCAGAAGTTTATCGACAGCACGCTTCCCGGACTCGGCAGCGCAGCCGAGATTCCAGATAGTTTTGAGGAGTTTTGGGAGCAAGAAAGAGCGTCCGCATTCGAGGCGTTGTGCAAAGAAGAGCAACTAGACGCTGAGAAGCTGAAGAAAGTGATTGATCGCTACGTATACACGGGTACCAAGCCGCTGCCGGACCCGGACATAATCGAATTGATTAATCGGCCTCTGAAGTTGGCCGAGCGCGCTCCGACGCGAGAAAGAGTGTTAAACAAGGTTGTGGCGTATGTGGATACCTATATCCATGGGGTAGCGGCCTAAGTAAGCACTGACGTCGCGATCGTGACGAACGGATTCTCTCTAGGAGTTGGTCATTCCAGAATCGTTCTAAATCTGTTCGGATAATTCTCACGCTTATTGTGATCCGTTTCTAGGTAAATCGAACCGGGTTTCAGTGTACTGTTCACTGACAATAGCGGTTAATCTGAGCATCGCAATGCCGGTGCTAAAGGTGAGAATGAATGGCGAGTAAACGCGCAACGCTCAAGAACGTGCCGCTGTGGGCTCACCAAGAAAAAGGTGTCGCGCTTATCAGGCGGTTTATTGCCGAAGAACCAAATGGCGCTGCGCTTATCAATATGCCAACCGGTACAGGCAAAACTGGTGTCATTGCTGTCGCATCGCAGCTACTCCGAAACCTAGACAACGTACTAATCATCGCCCCACGCTTGATGTTGCGAGAGCAGTTGGCAAGGGAAGTTAGCGGACGGTTTTTCACGAAAGTCGGAGTAAATTCCGGCACGCTTCCTAAGCAAATAGTTGAGTTAAAGAGATCATCTGACCTCGAAAATATCGGTGGGCGTACGAAATCCATTTTTCTGTCAACCTTTCAGTTGCTTGATACGATCAACCGTACCGATGCATCTGCGCTAAGTACGTTATCGAAAGAGGTTGATTTGGTGATTGTTGACGAGGGTCACTATGAACCAGCTCCTTCATGGCGCGCGGCACTGGCATGTATTGAAAAGCCGACTGTTGTGTTTACCGCGACGCCGTATCGGAATGACCTAAAGATATTCAATGTGGACGAGAACTTCGTCCAAACCTATTCGCTGACTGCCGCGTTGAAAGATCTGGTTGTTCGTCCGGTAAATTGGTATCAGCGAGGCACGGTCAGCACGCCGGCCGAATTCGTTGAAGATCTGATGTTTTTCTTGGCTGAAGAGGGTCTTGAAATTGATGACCAAACCAGGGTCATCATAAGAGCAGAGTCGCCGGCCAGCATTAGGCAAATTGCTGATGAGTTAATACTCCGAGGTAAATCATGTGTAGGAATTCACGAGACGTTTTCCAATAAGAGTGACCTTTCGTACGAGAAGAAGTCCGTTCCAGATCCTACATTGGAGCCCGCTCGCTTTTGGATTCACCAGTTCAAGTTATTGGAGGGGTTTGACGACCCCAGTTTTAGAGTCCTCGCGCTATATGACTCTCTGTCAAACGGGAGACGATTGGTTCAACAGGTAGGTCGTGTCCTTCGAAACCCCAATCGATCACGGAGCTCTAGAGCCTACGCACTCGATCACTCCGGTGGGGTGCAGGAAGAACTTTGGCGGAATTTCATTTCATTTGATCAAATGCTCGACGAGATAGGACTCGGTGCAATTGGTTTGAATGAAAACTTAGCAACTGCACTTCAAGAAGCACAGCCAAAGGTGGTGTATACGGACGGAAGATTTCGGCCACGATTTCATCCTACTGCTGAAGGTGCTGAGTCGGATCTGAAGTTACAACTGGCAGTTAACGTATTTCGGAAGGAGAGGCTAGGGTCGCTGAATAAGGTCACTGATCTGGTCAAGCATCAATTCATGGAAGAGGATAGACCATACCGTCTAACAAAGATTGACAGGAATACGAATCTGCTGATCTATGTTTCGTTCAGAAACTCTCCTCTATTGCGAGATTCCTACTTTTTCGAGAGTCGATTGGGCGTAGCGATTATCCACGTTCGGGGAAACTACGTATTCTTTCACGACTCTGCCGGCGGAATTCCGCAGATACCTAATTTTGTTGCGTCTCGCCTGAGTTCTGAAGAGCTAAGGCATCTATTTAGTAGCGCGGCATCGCTGTCGTCCGTGAGTTTGAAGAACTCGGACGTTGGTCGAAACGCTATTAGGCGACGAACAGTTTCTGCGTTGAGTCTTACTGATATCCCCCCTGCGTTCGATGATCACGGATTTATTTGTTCGACTGCCACTGGGTATGGCGGTTCGCATGGGAGAAGATACGTCGGTTTTGATCGAGGACGAGTTAGCGACCTGTCTAGGGCCAGAACAACTGTGAGCGAGTTTCTTAAGTGGCTAGGGGAGCTGTCCACATCCTTAAGTTCCCGATCAAAACGAACGGCCATGTTGGACCGATTTGCGGAGGTAGCATCTGTTCCGGATAATCCAGAGCCGTCAAACATCCTATTCGACCTTAGCGATCTAGCCGACAACTTGGTTACCACCACAGCGTCGGAAAAGGGCCCGGGAATTCCAATCGATATTCCGGACCAATGCATAAGTGTTTACGCTAGCAAGTTCAAAATAGTGGCGAATGGGGAAGTCTGTGAAGCTTCGGTCATGTTTGGAGCGGGTCGCTACCAAATCAAGTCCGCGGCGCTTGATCGGCTATACAGCCCGACATCTGAGGTTGCGCAGCGTGGAATCGTTGCACATCTGAACCACACGCAGTCATTTCGAGTAATTCCGAAGTCCTCTGGGTCATTCTATACGCTGGGGGAGTTCTTCGAGCCTGCAATAAAGTTCGGGCCTCAATTTTCTGCTAAGCAAACCGGTCTCTTTAGCATCATCGAAACTCACGATTTTCTGAAAAACGTAAGTTCCGAAAAGGGGATTGACTATGCCTTTGACGGGTCTGGCTGGGATCCGAACTCCTTGTTTGGAATTATCGACGGCTGTGCAGCAGGGACCACAATGCAACAGCGTATGGGTACACCTGACATTCTTATTTGCGACGATATGGCGACTGAATCTGCAGATTTCATCCTCGCGGACTGCGGTGTCGACAAGCGTGTCGTGTTTCTTCACGCTAAGGCCATACCCAACACAAGCAACGCAAAGAAATATGGGGCGAGTGCGCTTCAGGATGTGTGCGGCCAGGCCACGAAGAATCTTGGGTACCTGAAGAGGTTTTCGACTGATAGACCTTCGAAATGCAGGAATTGGCACACGGCGACGTGGAGCAATGGAAAAGTAAATGACAGAGTTCGTAGAAACACGAGCGCCGCTCAGACCGGTATCGGACTGTGGAAGGAGATTTCGACCGTGATCACGGACCCGTTTTCGGACTTGGAGGTCTGGTTGCTGCTTGGTCGATTACTGTCGAAGAAAGCGCTCCTTCGGGAGGTGTCAAAATCCAACCCGTCGCCGGAGGCACAGCAGGCGGTGTACCTACTTCAATCTACGATGACGGTCGTAGCATCGATCGGCGGGCGTTTGCGCGTTCTCTGTTCGCCATAGATATTCGAACGAATGCTCAAAATTCAATCGACAGTGTAGGTTCGCAATCGTCGAGGATATCTATCGCCAAAGGTTAAAGAAGGCCTTGCTCGATAGTTCTGTATATCGGACCGTGTGCTGAATGGACCTGTGACCCAAATAAGCCTGAATCGTCCGCGTCGGAACCCCTTTGTTTGCCAGGTAATAGCCGGTCCCATGTCGAAGCATGTGTGGGTGCACCGGAAAAGGGAGTTCTGCCTCCTGACCAGCACGGGTAATCAGCTTTGAAACGGTGCTTCGCGAAAGTGAACCGCCACGCTCTGTCGTAAACACGAACGGTGTATCGGGGTACTCGCGCTGGAGTCTCCTCAGCAGTCGAAGCTCGTCGCCCTCGATAGGGTGAGTTGCTGGAGAGCCGTTTTTTAGCCTGTTGATGTGCACCTGACTTCGCTTGAGGTCGAACTGGTCCCATTTCAGTCCCACCAGCTCGGATACCCGCAATCCATGTCTATAGGCGGACAAGATGATTGTACGATCCCGCAAGCGGTGCCTGCCGACGCTGTTGGCGGCTTTCATCAACGCCTCAATCTCGTCAGGCAGCAGGTGTTCGCGGCTGCGAACGTCCCTGTTCTTTGGGCGAGAAGGAACTTTCCGCAAAACGTTGTCCGGGGCGATCTTCTCCTTACCTCTGAGAGCCACTACTTTCGCCATGGCGGTCTCCTTACTTTCAACAAAAGGGATATTTTGGGGAAAGTTGAGCCCCCAAATTGCTCCTAATTTCGTGAACTTGATCTAGTTTAATGTATCAAAAGGTCTATATGATCTATTACACTATATCAGCTATTGGAGTAGGTCAAATAACTTGATATAGTAAAGTAGATCAAAACGACGGTTTGATACATTAGAGAGCATCAAATGAGCTATTCCATCGAAGAAATCGCCGAAACGCTCAAGGCGGCAAGGCAAAGCAAGCAGCTCTCCCAGCGTGAGCTGAGTGAGAAGGTTGGGCTCACACAAAGCCACATCTCAAGGATTGAGAATGCGGCAGTTGATCTCCAAGTATCGAACCTGATCGAGCTAGCTCGGGCTCTCGAGCTAGAACTCGTCCTGGTGCCAAAGAAAGTTCTTCCACCGGTTCAAAGCTTGGTTCGCGAATCAGCAAATTTTAAGAGACTCTTGACGGCACATTCCACCGCTGAGGCGAAAGTGACTCAACGTCTGCGCCGCTCTGCGGAGCAGTTACAGCGCGTGCAGCCAAATCTAAAAGCGCTTAAACAAATTGAAAAGAACGCAGAGCAGCTTCGACTATTCGGGCTTCCAGATAATTCCCTCGAGCAATTACAGAAGGCTGCCGCCCAGCTGGACAAATTCCGTAGGGCTTGGAAAGGCCTCGAACCACATACCTTTGACCCAGATACTCTAAGCGCAATTCGTGAGATCGATAACAACTTGAACCGTCTTCGGAATTCAGTAGCACACTTTCCAAGCACACCTATATTAAGTGAGACAAGGCTCGAGCCTGCATATCAATTGACCGCGGATGACGACGATGGCTGACCTGTCCGTACTCAACGTACTTTTGCATGGTCACCAGATTGGTACGCTTACGCGACTATCTGACGACCGGACTGTTTTCGCGTTCACAGAGAACTATATCGAAGACACAAATCGACCAACGCTGAGCTTGTCCTTTAAGGCAAAGACAACTGGCGAACTAATTACCGACATTCGAAGAACACGTGTCAAAGTCCCACCGTTCTTCTCAAATCTTCTTCCGGAGGGGCCACTTCGAAAGTACTTAGCTGAACGTGCCAGCGTCAACGAAAAGAGGGAGTTCTTCCTACTGTGGGTCTTAGGGCAAGATCTACCTGGAGCAATTCAAATTATCCCTGAAGATGCAGCATCAATGCCTGATGAAGAAGTGCCATCTGAAGAGTCCAGCGAAACGGCATCAAATGAGTCACTGATGAGGTTTTCGCTGGCGGGGGTGCAAATAAAATTCTCCGCTGCAAAGAGTGCAACCGGGGGCCTTACAATTCCTACACAAGGTGTTGGCGGATCTTGGATCGTCAAGCTCCCGTCTGCGACCTATCCTGGCGTGCCAGAGAATGAATTCTCAATGATGAGACTCGCCCAAGAAGTCGGAATTGACGTGCCGGAAATACAACTTCTTGAAACCAGCGAAATTGATGGTATCCCTGCAAGTGTCGGGAAATTAGGTGGGCGTTCATTCGCAATCAAGAGATTTGACCGCGATGATGACAATAGCGGAGTACACATCGAAGACTTTGCACAAGTGTTTAGCGTGTATCCGGAAGACAAATACGACAAAGCAAGCTATCGAAATCTAGCAGAGGTAATTGATGCTGAAGTGGGAGAAGAGGGAACAGTCGAATTCGTGCGGCGGCTGGTATTCAACGCTTTAATAGGCAACGCCGATATGCATTTAAAGAACTGGTCATTGGTATATCCGGACACCCGTACGCCGGAGCTCGCACCAGCATATGATTTCGTATCAACAATACCGTACATCGACGATCAAAAAACGGCGTTGAAATTCGCGCGGTCCAAGAATATGACGGATATGAATGAGGAGTCGATCCGCTATTTTGCGAGTAAAGCCAAATTGCCAGAAAAAGTGACCGTAGACGCAGCTCTTGAGACCGTCGAACGATTTAGAAATATATGGCCGAAGCTCAAGGGTGAGTTGCCGATGCACAAAGACGTAATAACTGCAGTGGAAAAGCACATTGAAACAATTCCGATTGCGAACGGATAAGAGCTGGGACCGACTGGGATTGCACCAGCGTCTCTGAGATTCTCTCTCAGCGCTCGACCTATTCTGAGCTACGGTCCCTGTCGCCATCGTATCAAACATTCAGTCATCCTTCAGGTACGCGGAATAAACCGTCGGCGCATGAACGGCAAGATCGTCAAAGTATGTCGACCAGTCGTCTGCTTCCGTTGCCGCTGTCAGTATCTCTCTCCAATTACGCAGGTCATCAACCGAAACATGACTGAAGTCTGGGTTCTTCGTAATTGATACTGAGGTTTCAAGGCGCCGGAGGCGCTTTTCAAATCGTACTAACATTGTTTCGCTTTTCTAGATTCGCGAGTCTTACCTCGAGTTCCGTGAGTTCGCATATTCGTACATGGTCCGTAATTACAGAAATAATTGTCGCCGCTTGATCCGGCGCAAGTGAGCCATTCAACATCGCATCGATTACGGCACAAGATTGCGTGGCTGCCGATTCACCTGATTGAGGTAACGATATGGCCGGGCTCATTGAGCGGACGGTCGGCAGCACTTTGTCCATGAGCATCTTGCACGCCGTCATATCGCCACCAACTGCGGCAGATACCACCTGATTGACTACGTCGGGCATATGCTGCTCGATCAGCGCGTGATATCGACTGCGTCGATCGACGATACCTTTTGGTCGTCCATTCGGGTTTCCACTCTGTCCTTTCGTGAACTTAGCCATGTGTGGATACTCAGAATTCACCTAACGCCATATTTCGGTCTCAGGCGCCAGTTTGATCTGGTACGGGTAGCCTTTCGTAGGAAGGTTTCGATCAGGGCAGTGCGCCCACGGATACGAGCGGTCTCCAGAAAGACTGAGAAATCTTTCTATCCATCGTTCACCTCTTGGACAAATGAGTCCAAAACGTCTTCCAGTCGCCCCCGGCATGCAGACCTCAAACTTTTTCAGTTCATCCCACGGTATTCCGCGGTGTTCCTCCTCCAGGGACCTGCGGTCCCAACCAAAGCTGTCGCAAACCTCCTCACCAAGTCCACAATTCAACCGGAGTTCTTCAATCGTCATCACTACGTACATTGATCATTTCCTTTTTCGCTGATCTGCGCCTGTTCTAATCAGGCCAGAAGGCCAGTTTCCGATGGTGGGGACCTGAGCCGAAGGCATAGGGCGAGCAGCCCCGGCGAAGAGGATGCTCCTATGCCCGATTTGTTTCCGACGGAGCCGGACCCTCACCTTCAGGCCTTCGTCATCCATGGCATCGCCATGCTTCTGTGACAAAGTCAGCTGCAACTTGCGAAGGTCGAAGCAGACCCCCGGCGACCACGCTTCAGCCTTCCGGACTGCGTTTTGGGCTTTGGTCGCGCCCCGCGGTAACCCATTCCCACCATGGGCCGCCGTCATCAAAACCGACCCCAAAGCGGGTCAGGATTGGCCTCCAATAAGGCCACCCTGAACAACGACAAGCCAATGGCTTATCGATTGATTCAGGCTGATAGTTTTGGAAAGTACAGATTGAGTAATCTGAGAAGAGTCAGCAGGTTAGGTGAAATCGCACATCACACTGAAAATCCGCGTGTCGGTGGTTCGATTCCGCCCCTGGCCACCATTTATCCTTTATTATCAATAAGATAAAGACAGCGGTTCTTTGCGGAATTCTCGGCGGGTACACTACAGGTACAGTGCCAAATCGCGAGAGCCTATGGCGACGATCGTAAGAACTCCCTCAGGCAAATGGAAAGCCGTCGTTCGTCTGTCCGGTTGGCCAACTCAATCAAAGACGTTTCGCTTGAAGCGCGATGCTACGGACTGGGCACGGCGTGTCGAGGTCGAGATGGTTCGTGGTGTATTCGTAGATCGTAAGATTCGTTGTGACAAGCATTGACCGGAGCATCGAGTAGTTATTCATTTGCTACGTCGTGATCTCGGCAATTCCCAGTGCAATGATGAAGCAGATATCGAGGACAAGTTCAATCCGCATCCTCGTTGGCATGGAATCGCCCGCTGGCCGAGATTTCACCGAGGATCCAGACGCGATTCGCTCAGAGCCCTTGACTTGTACCTTGCATACAGCTTCTAGAGTGCACCTGATACACAGCCAAAGGCGAGCTTGGTCAGGTAATTGCGAGTCTTTGTGGCTAGGAAGAGATGAAATAGACGTTTTCCGAAATCGATATTGACATACTTATGACGTTTTTCCGGACATCCCGACAGAGTCAGATCTTCACCATGCGCAATTTGCTCGGTGTGGTTGTGGCTTTGTGGGTCGGCCTGGGAATTCAACCCTGTGCCGTCGCAGCGGTTAGCGACCATGGCTGCCCGCATTGCCCGCTGGCTTTGGAACAAGACGCTTCGCACGCTGGTGACCACCTCTGCGCTTCGGAGATTCTTCAATTTGACGAATCCTGCGTTTCAGCACAGGCAGAATGCTGTGACATCGATGAAGGCACCATTGACGTCCGTTCAGGTCAGCAAGACCTTGACGATTACGATGGGTTCTTACCATTACTCCCCACCAGCGCTTCAGAATTGTTAACTCATCCTGACGATCCCTCTGATGGCGCTGCTGATCCGCCGGGGTATTCCGGCGGATCAGTTTCTCTACACGTTCTCTATTGTGTGTATCTGAATTAGTTAGCACTGCGCTGTAGGCCGTTTCCTTTCCGGTTTTCACGTAGGAGCTTTTCTAATGATTTCCCCAATCGGGCACAAGCGCGAGTCCAAAAGTAAACATCGGGTGCCGTCCAGTTCAGCAACCCGCCACAAATTTGCTGCGGTAGTGGCACTGATTGCATTCACGTTGCCCGCTTTCGCCCGAGAGGGCATCCCACTGACCCTGGCTGAGGCCGAGGATCTGGCGCTTGCGGCAGAGCCTGGGCAACAGGCTTTGCAGGCAAGAGCGGGCGCGCTCAAGGAACGCGCCGTTGTTGCGGGTGAGTTACCCGATCCGATGCTTCGCATCGGTATCAACAATTTCCCTCTCGAGTCCGGTGGATTCCGGACTGAGGGCATGACGCATGCCGCCGTCGGTCTGCGCCAGGTATTTCCTGCCGGCAAGACACGATCGCTTAGCGCGCTAAAGATTGGCTTGCTTGCGGACGAAATGAACGAGAACGCCAATGCGCGTGGTCGCAATGTGCGGAGTGCGGTGCGAAGCGCATGGCTTGATTTGTACTACTGGGAACAGGCGCACGACCTGGTGATTGAGTCGCGACCGTTTTTTAGCGATCTGGCGACAATTACGCGGTCGCTATACGCCGTCGGGCGAAAGAGTCAACAGGACGTGCTGCGTGCGGACCTTGAACTGAGTCGTCTGGACGACCGATTGATTGACATAGATCGACAACGCTCGCGCGCACAAGCCGAGCTTGGTGAGTGGATCGGCGGCAACGCTGCGCGGCCGTTGGCAGGTAACCTCCCAGGCTGGGAACAACTGCCACTTCTCGAACGGCTACAAGAGATGCTTCTCGCGCATCCGACTCTGCGGGCAGCCGACACGCAGATTGAGGCCGGAGATGCAGGTGTGCGACTGGCGGAGCAGCGTTCCAAGCCAACGTGGGCGGTCGATCTGGGATACAGCTATCGCGAAGGGTCGTTGCCCTCCGGCGAACCGCGGTCTGATTTTATTAGCCTCGGCGTCACGGTCGGTCTTCCGTTTTTCAGAAAGAAGTCCGTTGACAGCACCTTGTCCGCCGCACTGCAGGAACGCAGCGCTGCACGCTCAACCAGGGAACAAACCCTGCGTGCGATGCAAAGGCAATTAGCCGCTGAATACGCGCGTTGGCAGGATTTGACTCGCCGACTGGCATTGTACAAGACACAGATTCTGGGTCAGGCAAGAGGCCAGGCCGAGGCGTCGCTGCTTTCGTACCAGAGCGATAAAGGCGACTTCGCTGAAGTGATGCGCGCCTACATCGACGACCTGAATACTCGTATTGAACACATTCGCCTGCAAGTTGAACGCGCACAAACATACGCCGTGCTCGCCAATCTCGGAGGGCTTTCACAATGAAAAAGAACATTCTATTTGCAGCAATACTTCTGATTGCGATCATCCTTAGCGTGCTTATCGGGCGGTCGATGAACTCACCGACTGGTGAGTCGGCAGGTTCGGCAGCAGGCGGAGACCGGGAGATATTGTATTGGGTCGCACCGATGGACCCGAACTACCGTCGCGATGAGCCCGGCAAATCACCGATGGGCATGGATCTAGTCGCGGTATACGCGGATGAGGTCGATGGCCAAGCTGGCGTTGTCGCGATCGACTCGACGATCGTCAACAATCTAGGCGTCCGAACCTCGGTTGTTGAGAAGGGCTCTTTGTCCCAGAGAATCGACACCGTCGGCTATATCGAATACGACGAAGATACGTTGCAGCACGTTCATACGCGAGTGGATGGGTGGATCGAAAAACTCAACACGAAGGCGACGGGCGATCCGGTTAAAAAGGGTCAACTTCTTTTTGAACTGTACTCCCCAACGCTCGTTAATGCGCAAGAAGAGTATCTGACAGCCATTCGAAGCAACAATTCGTTGCTCCTTGGTGCATCGAAAGACCGACTCACTGCGCTCGGTGTGACCAACAGTGAGGTCGCAAGGCTCGACAAAGAGCGTACGGTCAAGCAGCGAATTCGTGTTTACGCCGAGACGGACGGTGTCATAGCGCACCTGGGCGTACGAGAAGGAATCTACATAACGCCCGCCACGGAAGTTATGTCTGTCGCGAAACTCGACCGCGTTTGGGTGCTTGCCGAAGTTTTTGAGCGGCAAGTGGCTTGGGTGAAACCGGGTCAGCAAGCAATGGTCGAGCTCGACTACGCGCCAGGGCAGATGTGGCATGGAGTCGTCGATTACGTGTATCCAGAGTTAGATCCGAAAACACGCACACTCAAGGTTCGCCTTCGCTTTGACAACGAATCAGAAACTCTCCGACCGAACATGTTCGCTCGCGTCACGATCCACGGCGATAGCATCGGTAATGTCGTACATGTGCCTCGCGAGGCCCTGGTTCGAGGCGGCGCAATTGACCGGCTTGTTGTTTCGTTGGGTGAGGGGCGCTTCCGCTCGCAACCGGTGGAGATCGGTATTGAGTCGGGTAACCGCGTGCAGATTCGAAAAGGGATATCGCCCGGCGAGACGGTGGTTGTTTCGGGGCAGTTCCTAATCGACTCCGAGTCCAATATTGAAGCGGCGTTGTCTCGTATGGACAGCTCAACAGACAAGGTAGAGGACCACAGCCAGCATCAGGCGGATGCAGATGCAGATGTGGCTGAAGACACGACGGACCAAAGTCAGCACCAAATTGACAGCGATATGGAGCTTGGCCAAGGCGAGATGGAACTGAGTGAGGACGAGATGGACAAGGCCACCGACCATAGTCAACACACCAAGGAGACGCAGCCATGATTGCCGGACTCATCCGCTGGTCAATTCAAAACCGCGTTTTGGTTTTGATCATGACTGTGTTGCTTACGGCCGGGGGATTGTACTCGCTGAGTCAAACGCCCGTCGACGCTTTGCCCGACCTATCGGATGTTCAGGTCATCATCAAGACATCCTTCCCCGGACAGGCGCCGCAGGTAGTTGAAGATCAGGTGACCTATCCGCTGACGACCGCAATGCTGTCGGTTCCGAAGGCGGTCACGGTACGCGGGTACTCGTTCTTCGGCGACTCGTATGTCTACATCATTTTCGAAGACGGCACAGATCTCTATTGGGCTCGCTCACGTGTGCTTGAATACCTCAGCCAGGTATCGGGGCAACTGCCTGATAACACAAAGCCGGCACTGGGGCCGGATGCGACGGGTGTTGGTTGGGTATTCGAATACGCACTGGTCGACCGCACCGGTCAAAACGACCTTTCACAACTTCGAAGCTTGCAGGATTGGTTCTTGAAGTATGAATTGCAGACTGTTCCCGGCGTTGCAGAGGTAGCAACCATTGGTGGAATGGTTCGCCAATACCAGGTGGTTGTCGATCCCGACAAGCTTCGTGCATTCGGCATCCCGCTGGCGAAACTGCGCATGGCGATTCAGCAGGGAAACCAGGAAACGGGTGGCTCGGTCATCGAAATGGGCGAGGCAGAATACGTGGTGCGAGCGAGCGGCTACCTGCAGAGCCTTGAAGATCTGAGTGATATTCCGCTGGGCGTGAACGCGCAAGGCACACCACTGGTCTTGTCGGATGTTGCTGAGATTCGTCTGGGCCCGCAAATGCGCCGTGGCATCGCGGATCTGGATGGGGAAGGCGAGGTCGTTGGCGGCGTCATCGTAATGCGCTGGGGCGAGAACGCGCTGACGACGATTGACGGCGTCAAGAAACGCCTCGCCGAACTCGAGCGCAGTCTTCCTGATGGTGTCGAAATCGTCACGACCTATGATCGGTCGGATCTCATTGGGCGCGCCGTGGAAACGCTGGAAGGAAAGCTCATTGAAGAGTTTCTCGTGGTCGCGCTGGTGTGCGCGGTGTTCTTGTTCCACCTGAGATCATCGGCCGTCGTTATCCTCAGTCTCCCTGTTGGCATCCTCGTGGCATTCATCGTCATGAAGATGCAGGGCATTAACGCGAACATCATGTCCCTTGGCGGTATCGCTATCGCCATCGGCGCGATGGTCGATGCGGCGATCGTAATGATCGAAAACGTGCACAAGCACATCGAGAAAGAGCCCCTCACTGACGAGAATCGATGGCGAATCATGGGTGATGCCGCCACGGAGGTCGGGCCGCCACTGTTCTTCTCGCTACTAATCATCACGCTGAGCTTCTTACCGGTGTTTACTCTGGAGGCACAGGAAGGTCGCCTGTTCGCACCACTTGCTTTTACAAAGACGTACGCCATGGCAGCAGCAGCGGGGCTGTCAATAACGCTTGTGCCGGTGCTAATGGGGTATTTCATTCGCGGCAAAGTGACACCGGAGCACAAGAACCCTATCAATCGGGTTTTGATAATAGCGTATCGACCGATCATCAACGCCGTTATTCGATTTCCGAAGGGCACCCTTGCGCTCGCCGCCATCATTCTCGTCGTCGGTCTTTGGCCGGCAACGAAGCTCGGCTCGGAATTCATGCCGCCATTGGACGAAGGCGACCTGATGTACATGCCAACGACCTACCCGGGCGTGTCGATCGACAAGGCGCGTGAAATTCTGCAACACACCGACAGGATGATTCTCGAGGTACCGGAGGTGAAGCGAGTCTTTGGCAAGATTGGGCGTGCCGAGACCGCAACCGACCCGGCGCCCCTTACGATGATTGAGACGGTCATACAGCTCAAACCCCGAGAAGAGTGGCGCGAGGGAATGACACCTGAGGGACTCCGTGCAGAGCTAGACCGAGTCGTAAAATACACGGGACTCACCAATGCCTGGGTCATGCCGATCAAAACGCGCATCGACATGCTTGCCACGGGAATCAAGACACCGGTCGGTATCAAAGTGGCTGGCCCCGATCTCAAAGTGATCGAGCGCATCGGTTTGGATCTTGAGCGTGTGCTGGAAAACGTCGATGGCACAGCGTCTGTCTACTCGGAGCGCGTTGCGGGCGGTCGATACGTTGATGTCGACATCGATCGCAAGCGTGCCTCACGATACGGCCTGAACATTAACGACGTTCAAGACGTCGTACGATCAGCGGTCGGCGGGATGAATGTAACGCAGACGGTCGAAGGGCTCGAGCGCTATCCTGTCAATATTCGCTATCCACAACGCGTTCGAGACTCCGTAGAACAACTGAAGTTGTTACCAATCGTTACGCCACAGGGGGCGCGGATCGCGTTGGCTGATGTGGCCGATGTCAAAGTTGTCGATGGGCCGCCTGCCATCAAAAGCGAAAACGCTCGCCTGAACGGTTGGACCTACGTAGACATTACGGGTCGTGATCTCGGCTCTTACGTCAGCGAGGCCCAGAGTGTGGTGGCGGATTTCGTTGATCTACCGGCCGGCTATTCGTTGGCCTGGTCCGGCCAATACGAATACATGGTGCGTGCAAAGGAACGACTGACTGTAGTCGGTCCGGTCACACTCGCCATTATCGTCTTGCTGCTGTATCTCAATTTTCGCCGCTTCGCTGAAGTCGCCATCATCATCGGCACATTGCCAATGGCCCTGATTGGTGGGCTCTGGTTGCTGTACCTGCTCGGCTACGACCTGTCCGTTGCCGTCGGCGTCGGTTTCATTGCACTGGCGGGCGTTGCGGTCGAAATCGGGGTTGTGATGCTGGTGTACCTCAACCAGGCGATTCGCCAACACATGGCAACCGCCGAATCAGAAGGTCGTTCTCTCACTGCAAATGATGTGAAGGAGGCGGTCATCGACGGTGCAGTGCTTCGCGTACGACCCATCATGATGACGGTCGCCGCGATCATTGCCGGATTGCTGCCCATCATGCTCGGCGGCGGCACTGGCTCGGAAGTAATGCGTCGTATTGCGGCACCCATGGTAGGTGGCATGGTCAGCGCCACTATTTTGACTTTGATAGTAATTCCGGCGCTTTTCTTAATCTGGCGCGGAAAAGAATTGGGCGCTAATGCGTAAGAGCAGAGCCTTAACGCGAATGGTCCGTCGGCCATTCAGGTAGGAAATATTAGGAAGGAATTGAACAATGAATATCAAGAATGTTTTGTCGATCTTGGCTGTCGTTGCCATCGTAGCGGGTCTGCTATTTGCACGAGTAGAACCTCAACCCGCGACCACTCCAATGCCAATTGGCGCCGACGATGCCGATATCGTGGTGTACAAGACCGAGTTCTGCGGGTGTTGCCATGGCTGGGTGGACCACTTGCGGGATAACGGTCTTGAGGTAGAGGTTGTCAACGTTACAACGACGGCGGCAACCCGAGAACGCCTTGGCGTACCTCACGCGCTTGGGTCGTGCCACACGGCGAAGGTAGGCGACTATTGGGTCGAAGGTCACGTGCCGGCGGATCTTGTGCAACGGCTAATAGCGGACAAGCCAGATGACATTCGTGGAATCGCGGCACCGGGCATGCCGATGGGATCACCCGGAATGGAAGGGCCTAACCCAGTGGAGTATGACGTCGTCGCCTATCGTGCCGATGGCAGCACAAGTATTTACGCGACTCGCCAGGGCAAGAGTGTCGTCGAGTAAACGCACGAAATGGTTGGCGCGGCACCAAGCTGCGCCAATCGCGATCTGATAGCGGGTGTTACAATTTTGACGTCGATCGCCAACAAGGTTGCAAGTTTCATGAAGAATCGGCTCACGATTGTGCCCGACGCAGGTCCCAACAAGTCGGCGATTTGCGTCGCTGTTATTGCAGGCTTGATAATAGCGGTGGGCGTTATCGCGATATGGTACGTGATCGATCAGCGAGCACATGAGCACGCTCGATCGGCGACTGACCATGTTGTGCACATGAACCAGCTGCTCATTCGACAAGACACTGACAATCGCCTCGCGGCGCTGGATCGGCTTGCACATCGCTGGACAGCGTCGGGTGACAAGCCGCGAATTGCATGGGAAGCGGACGCGACACGTTATGTGGCAGACATGCCTGGCTTCGAGTCGATTCAGTGGGTCGACTCGACGATGCAAGCGCGGTGGGGTGTACCTGAGGATAGGTCTGTCGGGGCGGCAGATCTGGATATCACCGGGATTGAGCAAGCACAGATCGCTATGCAGTTGGCACGCAACAGCGGGAAT
>Ga0255052_10000866_pt1 | contig 23604 bp, 18 predicted proteins | sample JV7_2_21_MG_FD_188632 | JGI IMG/M metagenome (GOLD analysis project Ga0255052, IMG submission 188632) | Seawater microbial communities from Jervis Inlet, British Columbia, Canada - JV7_2_21 | ecosystem: Environmental > Aquatic > Marine > Inlet | place: Canada: British Columbia | collected... | reverse complement strand
TGCGTATCTATTACAAGCTGTGTTCAGGAGTACGGCGACTACCGGGAAAAGGAAGGGGAAAGCCAGTCTTGTCATCACTTTTGTCACGGTTAAGGGGATCATTAGTCTATCCCTTATATTTTGATTGGTAAAAACATGAAAATATTCACTTGAGGTTTTGCAGAGCACAATGGCCTTATTCCCAAAGCATTGAGAGTAAAGTACTCCCGTGTAGTGTCAGGCCTTCGAGCCCGCAATCCTTGTAGTGGCTGAAGATCTTTTAACCGGTTTTCCTGGAAATCCCGAACTCACGACACAAACCCCATCTTTTCACCATCGAGTAAATGGGCAACTGAACCTCCCCGGGTATTCCGGAGACTCTTTTGTGTGAGTGGAAGGGGTGTGGGTACCAGCTGTGAGTTCTGACCGAAGGAGCAAGTCAAAGACGATCTGCATTACCACCCATGACATCGAAGTAATCCCCATGCCCCGGACGATTCGACGCCGTCCGGAACACAATGGACCGGACACCCATGTCTGCAAGGCGGGCAGAGGTGGACGCGAGTGGTACTTCCTCCCATAACATGATGGCTGCCGGGTGCTGCTGCAGTATTTTCTGCAGTTCAATCCAGGCACTGATCCCGGGCTCGGCATCCGGTTCCCAATGCAGGCTGACGCCGTTCAGGTCATAGCGGCGCTGCAGGTATTGGTAGACCGGGTGAGAGAACAGTATCGGTTGGCCGTTCAGCGCGGCAAAAGTGTCGGCCAGTTCACGGTCAAGTTCCGTCAGCCGCGATTGCAAACCCGAGAGCTTGTCCCTGAAGCTGTCTGCCTGGTCCGGAACGAGGCGCTCCAGCGCGACTGCGACAGCACCAGCCTGCTCCATCGCCAGGCGTGGATCAAGCCAGGTGGTAAATGCGGTCCCCAGGTGGGCGTGCTCTCCAGCAGGACCATGCTGATGGGTGGGTAATTCCTTCAGTTCAATCAACTGGCTGGTGGTACCGGCAGTCGTATTGGTTAAACGACCTTCATCGAGCGTGATCCAGTCCAGCCAGGATTCGTAGCCGGCGCCGTTGAGCAGTACCAGGTCAGCTGATTGCAACAAACCGATCTGATCAGCCGTCGGCACCCAGGAGGCCGGGTCGCCCCCAATGGAGGGCAATACGATCCGCGGCGCCTGTTTCGCATCCCCGGCTATCTGGCTGGCAAAGAAAAACAAAGGGTAGTTGCTGGTCACCACCAGCGGACGGTTTGCAACCCGGTCTTCGGTACCAGTATTGCCGGACTGAGTGTCTTCCATCTCGCCGCAGGCGGCGAGGAAAAGACTGAACAACATGCTGAGTAGCCGGCTCATTTACTCTCCCTGCTAAAGCGTCAGAAAACTCTGAAGTATCTGCAGTGCGTACTGCTTCATCACAATGATCAGCGACAATGCAAGTAACAGGCTGCCAATAAATACAAAGGCAAGCTCGGAAGCGATCAGCAGGCCGATGTAAATCCGCGAGGCACCGATCCGCGACAGGGTGTGGAATTCCCCCCTGCGTAATTGCTGTGATAACAGGAATACCAGTACGATCACGGCAACCGTGGCCATGCCCAGCATTGCGAGACCCAGGATGACATAGTTTTGCACGGTAAAAACCGTGTCCAGCAGGTCATTTAAAACGGTTGCAGGCACCACCAGTTGCAGGCCTTCGTCATTGGACTGGTAACGCCCGCGTAACAGGGTGGCGCTCTTGTCATCCGGCGGTACGGCGATCACGCTGGTCAGTGGAAAGTTATCGGATCTCCCATGAAAGTGGAACTCCGCAATGTTGTCCACGGTAATCTCGGCGTACTGGGCGACCGAGGCATTGGCGGTAATCACGCCCTCTTTACGCCCTAATACACCTGCTGCTGCTCCGGGTTTGGCCAGGTCCTGGTGACCATGACCAAGACCCTGGATAACCCAGGTGGTCCTGACATCGACAAAAACAGCCGCGTCATCCGTGCTGCCGGTGGGTTTGAGTACGCCCGCGACCTTCATCCGCAACGGGTAAACACCGGCGATATCAAACACGGTCTCGGGTGATGAGACGACGTAGTCCCCGCTCACGACACCCTGGCGGGCAGCGGCTCCGGCGCCCAGCACGCACTCGCCGAGCATGCCCATCAGACGACCCCCGGCGAGCTCCAGTCCACGGAAGGAAAAATATTCCAGCGTGGTGCCGACAATCGGGTTATCCCTGGAATGGAAGTGGGTGTTGAGCGGGATGAATTTCGCCAGGCTGGTTGCCTGCAACTGATCCAGCTTATCAGCCGTGATCGCGGATGGTTTGCCCGCATGGAAATAGAGTGAGTTCAGGACCAGTTCGAGCGGACTGCCTGCGGCCCCAAACAGCAATGGTGTGCGGTCCGCCCGGGCCGTTAAAGCAGCTGCGCTGTCACTGACCAGCACCCGGGTGGCGGCGGGCAGAAACAGCATCAGCGTAATCGAAGCGATCAGGATAGCGCTCTTGAACTTGTGAAAGGCCAGGTAACGCCAGCCGAGGTACCAGGCGCCGCTCATTCCGGGGCACCTTCACTTGAAACTGAGCGAATATCGAGGACGGTATCGAAACGCCCGAGCAGCGACTGGTCATGCGTGACCATCAACAGGGTACTGTTTTGTTGTTGCGCCTGTTGCAACAACAGGTCGACGACCATTTGCTTGTTGGCCTGGTCCAGGTTGCCGGTGGGTTCATCGGCCAACAGCAGCAGCGGATGATTGAGCATCGCCCGGCAAACTGCTACGCGCTGCTGCTCACCCTGTGACAACCGGCCGGGCAGGTCATTTGAACGGGAAGCCAAACCGACTTCATCCAGCAACGCATGCGCACGCTGGCGGCATTGCTGTCTTCCCATTTTCTCACTGGATGGGTCCCGGGCGATATACCAGGGCAGCATGACGTTTTCAACAATGCTCAGGTAATCGAGCAGTTCAAACGACTGGAACACCTGGCCGACATGCCCGATGCGGAACTGTCTGACGGCGGCATCGCCCAGGCTGCTTATCTCCCGCCCATGGATGTGGAGCGTGCCACTATCCGGCCGAAGTATTCCGGCTACCAGGCCAAGCAGCGTGGTTTTGCCGGATCCACTGGGGCCCACAAGCGCGACGCGTTCACCACGAACCACCGCCAGCTTATCGATGTACATCGAAAAGCGGTTGATTGCCGGAGCAGACGAGGTGCCGGCGACGTTGCCCTGGTAACGGAAAGAGACGGCGGCCATTTCGATCATCGGCTACAACCTTTCTTCCTGAAGGATCTCCAGACCCGTTAGTTTCCAGACCTTGTCGATCTCACTCAACTCCAGTTCCGCCATGTAACTGTTGGTCCGTTGGTGGATATGTCCCCAGTGCCCCACCGAGCCGGAAACTACCCACTCACTGTCGAGGGTCAGGCGGTTGCCATCGCGATTTTTTAATTCAGTACCGGTCATTTCGACCTTCTTGACCTTTACCCTGGCACCGCCCTGGCTGGCAAGTTCGAGGCTGCCCTGGGTCTGCAGGTAGATATCAGTCAGCAGCTCGCCTGAAACACTTTGCGCCAGCACATCGTAAATCACTTCCTCGCCACGGTAGTCAAATGCACGGTAGACATTGTGCAGCAGCTTACCGGTCAACGCCTGCAACCGTTCCGGGTTTAGCGATGATTGACGATGTTCACGGAACATCAACAAGGTCACCCCAAAAACCAGCACCAGGGCTAAAACGTAGGCCGGGCTGATTCGCCTCGTTCGGCTAAAAACCCGTAACAACAGCAGCGCGGAAACAAAACACAAAGCGAGACCGGCCCACCTGCCCCATCCGCTGGCCCGTTGCAGCGCCGACGGCGGGACCTCTAACTCGACCAGGGTCGGCAGCTCTGGAAATTTCAGAAAATTCTCCCAGCGCAGGATGTTGAAGTCGGGTTCGAGCAACACCGGCAACGGCCCTGCCTGGTCGACGGACGAGGCCGGCACGCGTTGCATTTTGTCGGTGAAAATATCCCAGGTCATTTCCACTTCACCAGGCAGGCCATCCGTTGGGAATACGTAAATCACGCCGATGGTCGCTGACAGCAGTTCCAGGTCCTGGTTCGAGACCACCGTGCTGCTCTTCAAGGTCCTTTGTAAAAAATTGACTCGGTCCACGCTGCCTTCAACCTCGACACCGTCAATCGTCACCGGAAAATGATCGGCAAGGAACTCCACCACCTTCTGCTTTATTGCTTCGTGTTGTTGTACCGGGATGATTTTTGCATCTGCAAGGCCAATGTCAGTGAAGCGCTGTATATCGCTGGGCCGAACAATAATTTCCTTGCGCACTTCGTAGGGTTCGACGTAGATGAACCCGGTCATCGGTGAAAAATACTGGCGGCGCAACCCACGGGTGTCAAAAGCTGAATACCAGGCATCCTCCCAGTCAAGTCGCACACTCATACCACTCCCCAGGTAGCGGAAGTCATTCACTGCGACGCCCTCGTGGTACAACACAAAACCGACTCCAGCCTGGCCGGTGAGGGCCGGTGCCGTAAGCGTCAACCCGGCGGGCAAGCCATCAAATGGAAAATGAATAACAGCACGGATAACAAGCTGTTCGTCTTCTTTTGGCGTTGGAAGGACTTCACCGGTAATCTCGTCACGTAATAGCCGTACACCGGGACCCAACTCGCTGACGTAGCCTTCCAGTGGCTGTCCGTCTGCCAGGACCACCATGTCACGGCCCGTAAACAGGGCCAGCCTGTCTGCATATGCACCATTGGGTTCATAACCCAGCTGCGCGTAAATACCCTCCGGTAGCAGGTTCCGGAACACCGCAATGTCGGCCTCACCGATTTCCAGTTCCAGCCTGACGTGATCACGTTCGACGTAGTACTCGGCAATGGTGCTGGCCAGCATGGCCTGGCTGCGTACCAGGGCGTCTGCCACGCAGGTACAGGAAAACATCATCAATACGATGGTGGCCTTGACCAGCCTGAAAAAATGGATTGCTTGCATGTTGTCCTGGTTCACTCTGCGACCATGGCGTGCCGCTGGCGGCGTCCAATCATTTTGAGTTTATAGCCGCCGGACTAAATCTAAAACCTGCTCCAACGCCATCACATCGGCATACTTGGCATTCAAATCGAATAAATTCGCCTGGTGTGCCTCCTGGTTGCGGTCACCGACCGCCTCGACGGGAACCACGACCATGTAGTCATGCTGGAGCCCGTCGACGGCCGTGGCGCGTACGCAACCACTGGTGGTCAGCCCGGTAACCACCACCGAATCCACGCCCAGCGAACGCAAACACTGATCCAGATCTGTCTTGAAGAATCCACTGGCCCACTGTTTCTCTATCACGCGTTCACCTTCGACCGGCTGCAGACGGTGATCGACCTCCACCCAGGGTGAGCCGGGTTTGAGGAGTTCCAGTGCGGGCACACGGTCACGAAACACCCTGGCCTGGTTTTCATCGTGATACACCACGGTCGTGAAAAAAACCGGCAATTGCTTGGCGCGAAACACATCGAGCAGTTTTCGGTTTGCCTCGACCACGCCATCCGCCTCGGAACCCAGCGGACAGTCAGGGTCTGTAAATCCCTTGATGATGTCAACCAGCAGCAGGGCCGGGCGTTGGCCCAGGCCCTGTGATTTACGCTCCAGGTCGGTCATCAGCCACCGATTTGAGCAAAGGTGGGCTGGACCGGCGGATCGAGGTGGGTCTCATCCTTGCAACGGGCCTTGATCTCTTCGATGCTGCCGCCAAAATCAAACAGCCCTGGCTCGCCGCGCTGCCCGCGTAAACTGGCACGTAATGAATCGGTTGCTTCGCCGTCGACACTGCCATCGGCCGAGATGACCACGCCATAGCGCCTGGCGCCGTCGGCGGTGACCAGACCACGATCAACATCAGCCCTTACCAACCCGGCGTCACGGTCATACGGGTCGCCCCATCCGCCACCCCCCCAGGTATTGAAATAGAGTAAATCACCTTTCTTCACCTTGATACCTTCGGACTTGGCACCCAGCCACGTCTCCCTGCCATCGGCCCGCACCAGGCGCTTGCTCGAACGCATGCCGGGCTCACCGCCGTTTACACCCCAGGGATAGGTCAGCCAACGTTCGTCGTGCACCGAGACCGTACCATCCGCCAGGAAGCGGTAGGCCACCGTCAGGCCATTGCCGCCACGGTGCAAACCCGCGCCACCCGAATCCGGAATGGTTTCGTAGCGTTCTATCCGTAACGGGAAATAGGCTTCGATAAACTCGTTGGGCACATTGGTAAAACCGGGCCACAACGAATGCCCGTCGGGGCCGTCTCCGACCGGTCGCCCGGGGATTCCGCCGAACCCGATCTGGAACAACTGGAACCACTCACCCTTGTCGTCATAACCTGCATAGAACAGGTGTGGCGAGTCTGAGAAACCGGCCGCGTTCATGGCTTCCGGTGCACCCTGCCCCAACAGACCACCCATCACATCAAAAATACGACCGAGTGCATGCGTGCGTCCGGACAAGGCCGCGGGATAGTTCGGTTTCAACAGTGTGCCCTGGGGAATTCGCACTTCGACCAGGTCATAAAAACCGTCATTGAACAGGATTTGCGGATCCACCAGGTTGATCGTAAAGGACCCGAAAAACATCTTGAACATGTCCTCGTTCAAATAGAAATTGATCGAGCTTTGCGCCTGAGGATCGGTACCCTCGAAATCAAATATGGCCTTGGGTCCTTCCCGCCACAGTTTGCAGCGAATCTTGTACGGGCCCATACCGACACCATCGTCACAGACGTAGTCCTCGAATACACGCGGGTCTTCCGGCACCAGCATCTTGATGATGGCTTCCATCGCCATGTGGTTACGCTCGAGCATGATTTCCATGGTCGAGAAAAAGGTATCGTCACCAAAGCGTCCGGCCATTTCGATACAACGTTTGGCCGCGGTGTTGCATGCGGCCACCAGTGCATTGAGATCAAAACGATTCCACTGTGGCGTACGTACATTGTGCAGAATCAATTCCAGCACATCGGATTGCAGTTCTCCTTTTTTGTACAACTTGGTCGGTGGGATGCGTATACCTTCCTGGAATATCGTTTCGGCCTTGATCGGGATGGATCCGGGCACCATGCCGCCGTTGTCGGACATGTGACCGAACATCGCAGCCCAGGCCAGGTGACGCCCGTCCTTGAAAATCGGCACCAGCACCGTCCAGTCCGGCAGGTGCGACACCGCCGCGTTACACATGTAGGGATCGTTGGTGAGGATGACATCGCCCTCATCGAGTTCAGCGTTGTACGCCTGGGTAAAGCCATGGATAAATGAGCCGAACTGGCCCACCACCATTTTCCCGTCCTTGTTGGCGATCATCGGGAAGCAGTCACCCTGCTCGCGGATACCCGGACTCATCGCCGTGCGGAACAACACCGCGTCCATTTCCTCACGCGCGTTGCGCAAGGCGTTTTCGATGATATCCACGGTCACCGTGTCCACTTCAACGCGCTGGAACGGTGCAGGGTTGGTTTCAATAATTTTAGCAGCCATGATTACTCCAGCCTTACGTTACGGGATTGATTAACAGGTTACCGATCTCATCCATGGAGGCCTCGAAGCCCGGCAGGATAACAGTGGTTGCGTCCATTTCGCCGACAATCGCCGGCCCGGGCACCACCAGGCCCTCGTGTAGCAGATCACGGTCATAAATCACCGCATCGTACGACACGCCGTCGTAATAAAAACTCGTATCATGGACCCTGCAGTCGTCCAGGCTGGCGCCGGCTTTACCCACGGCGACATCGGCGATCGCGCTGGCCGGCGCCTGGACGATGGCGCGGATCATCACCAGTTCGTGGTCTTCACCCAGCGCGAACGTAAACAGCTGCTCGTGCTCCTCGTCAAAGCGGTCGGTCAAAAGCGCCAATCCCTTCTGCATCAATTCAGCTGCGGTGAATTCCATCGTGATCTGGAAGGCCTGACCGACGTACCGGACATCGGCCTGGTAAATGACTTCCTGTCGTTCGTGCGGGATGCCGTCCGCATTGAGCGAAACAGCCGCGCGGTCACGCAATTCCTCCAGGTCCGCCCGCAGTTGTTCAGGCGTTAGGTCTTCGGCCTTGGAAACATAGGTTCGCGAGGCCTCGTCCTGTACCGCCGTGGTCGCATCACCGTAGGCACACAGCACACCCGGGCCGGGCGGAACGATGACCGGCCAGGAGTCCGTCAGGATGCCCATGGCATTACCGTGCAACGGCCCGGCGCCACCGAAGGCCACCAGTGCGAAATCGCGCGGATCAAAACCCTGCTCGACCGATACCAGCCGCAAGGCGCCAAACATGGACTCATTTACGATCTTGACTATCCCTTCAGCCGCATCCATGAGGCTGATGCCCATGGCGTCGGCGACTTTTTGCACTGCGGCCTCGGCCGCGGACTTGTCGATGGCCATTGAGCCGCCCAACTGCACGTCTGACGGGAGATAACCCAGCACCACGTTGGCGTCACAGACCGTCGGCTCCTCGCCGCCTTTCATATAAGCGGCGGGCCCGGGGGCGGCTCCGGCCGATTGCGGCCCAACCCGGAGCGCCCTGGTCAACTCCGGCACGAAGGCGATCGACCCACCGCCCGCGCCGACGGTGCGCACATCCACCGACGGCGCCCGTACCGTGACATCACCCACCCGGGTCTCGCGGCGTATGCGGGCCTTTGCATTCTGGATCAAAGCAACATCCGTCGAGGTGCCACCCATATCGAAGGTCAGCACATCGTCATATCCAGCCCTGCTGGCAAAGTAAATTGCACCCGCCACGCCCCCGGCCGGACCGGAAAGCAGCAGGTTTACCGGCGATTCCGCAGCCGCGCGCGAAGACGCCAGGCCGCCGTCGGAACGCAGGATGGACAACTGCAATTTATCGCCCATGGTTTCTTCCAGCGATTTCTGCAGATTGTTAATATAGGTGGCGACCTCGGAATGCACATAGGAATTCACCACGGTCGTCTCGGTGCGTTCGTACTCCTGCATCTCCGGCACCACTTCGGAGGAGATGGAAATCGCCATATCACCAAACACCTGCCGGGCGATTTCACGCGCCTGGACTTCATGCTCGCCATTGACATAGGCATTGATAAAACAGATGGTCAGCGCCTCGACCTCACCCCGGTCTTTCAGGACCTGCAGGTCGGCCTTCAGTGTATCTTCATCCAGTCCACTGACCACACTGCCGTTGGCACCGATACGTTCGTCTGCTTCGATGGTCAGTTCCAGTGGCGCCAGCAGGGGCTTTTTGACATAGCTGACCCAGCCGCCGAGCCCGCCAGGGCAGAAAGAACGGGCCACCTGCAAGGTGTGTTTGTATCCTTTTGTTGTCACCAGACCCACCTTTGCACCCCGGGCTGTCAGCACCGCGTTGGTGGCCACGGTAGTGCCGTGCATGACACGGTTGACCTGCTGCGGGTCCACACCGGACTCAGTGCAAATCCGTTCCACACCTACGAGCACACCAATGGATGAATCCTCCGGCGTGGAAAGCACTTTTGCCGTGTATGTACCACCGGACTCTTCGTTGATCAGCAGCAGGTCGGTAAACGTACCGCCTACATCTACACCCAAGCGATAACTCATCTTTTTCTCCATTTTTTGTGCATCGTGTTAATCATGGTATTTATAATAGTTTATTTCTGTGCCTGCTTATCCAGATACCGTTCCAGCCAGGCTTTCGAGCGCCCACCCGGCACGGCGTCGGTCAATTGTTGCGCCAGTGTTGATGCCTGCATCAGACCCACCAGGCTGATACCGGTATCCAGGCCCATTTGCTCCAGCATCATCACCACGTCTTCGGTAGCAACATTGCCGGAAGCACCGGGCGCAAACGGGCATCCACCCAGCCCGCCAATTGAAGCATCGAATTTACGCACCCCGGATTCCACCGCGGCGAATACGTTGGCCAGACCCATCGCCCGTGTGTCATGAAAATGACAGCTGAGCCGTTTGGCGCCATGCTCGTGTACAAGTGATTCGGTCAGCCTGCGTACCTGTAAAGGGTTGGCGGCGCCAATGGTATCAGCCAGGGTCAATTCATCCACACCCAAAACAAGGAATTTCGTCGCGATTTCACCTATGAGTGCAGCATCTACCGGCCCGTCGAACGGGCATTCGAAGGCGACGCCGATGGTGGCCGTAACACGCACACCATCGGCGCGTGCCCGCGCAAGAATTTCCACCGTGGCGGTTTCCGCCTGTTGCCTGCTCATCCGGGCATTCGCCTGCGCCATGGCATCGCTGCCGTATAGCACCATGCTTACGCTTTTCGCCCCGGCGGCTTTCGCCAGTTCATAGCCCCTGAGGTTCGGGATCAAAACGGTAAACAGGGCCCCCTCAATAGCGTCCAGGCCGGCCAGCACCTGGTCCGTGCCAGCCATTGCGGGTATGGTCTTTGGCGAAACAAAGGCACCCACTTCCACATGTTTTACACCGGCGGCAAACAGGGCCTTGACCAGTTGTACACGCTGGGCTGGAGTGAGCAACCCGGGCTGGTTTTGCAGGCCATCACGCGGCCCCACGTCATTGACCGTGACCGCGGCCATTACCGGGCAACCCCCTTCCTTCTGAGCCCGTCGATCCTGGCTTTGTCATAACCCAGGATGTGCGTCAATACCTCGTCGGTATGCTGCCCGACACCAGGAGCAGCCGTGAAGGATTCCTCACTGGTGCGTGAAAGCTTGATCGGGTTGCCCGGACCACGGGTCGATTTGCCGTTGGGGTGGCCGAGTTCGACCACCATGTTGCGATGACGCACCTGTTGATCGTTCAACGCCTGGCTGAATGTGTTGACCGGCGCGCAGGGGATGCGTTTTTCTTCCAGCTTTTGTAGCCAGTACGCCGAAGTGTTTTTCTTGAGCACTTCATTTAACTGACGATCGATCATCTTCCGGTCTTCCCAACGGCCTGGTTGACCGTCATATTTTGGATCGTCGAACATGGGGCAATCGATCACCTCTTTCAGATTCTGCCAAAAATTGTCGGTGATCACCGCAATCACGATAAACCCGTCCGATGTCTGGAAGGTATTGTACGGTACGTGCACAAAATGCGAGTTACCGATCGGGTATGGGTCTTTGCCGGAAAGAAAATACATGGTCGCCATGTAGTTGAGCATGGATATCTGGCAATCCAGCATGGAAATGTCGACGTGTTGCCCCTCGCCGCTGTGTTCCCTTTCCAGCAAGGCCGTCAGGATACCCATGACCGCGAACATGCCCCCACCGAGGTCACCGATGGGAATGCCGGAGCGTACCGGGTGTTCCGGATCCAGGCCGGTAATCGACATACCGCCACCCGTCGCCTGGGCCACCTGGTCAAATGCTGGCCGTTTTGGCCTTGGACCATCCGAACCAAAACCTGTGACCGTACAGGTGATGATCCCGGGATTGATCGCTCGCAGGGTTTCGTAATCGATCTTCAGACGTTCGGGAACACCGACACCAAAGTTACTGATCACAACATCTGATTCGCGTACCAGATCATAAAAGACTCCCCGCCCTTCCTCACTCTTCAGGTTGAGCGCCACACTCTGCTTGTTACGGTTTAGCGTGATGTAATAAGCACCCATGCCATCAAGTGAATTGCTCGGGTCATCCGCCAGCAGTTTCCGCGTCCCTTCGCCGTGTAACGGTTCAATTTTTATGGTTTCGGCACCCAGGTCTGCGAGTATCATGGAGCCGTACGGCCCTGAAAGCATGTGGGTCAAATCAAGTATGCGGGTTTTTTTAAGTGGTTTGTTCATCGACGCCTTTTTCATGTGTCTTGTGCAACTCATCAATGCCAATCGCATCGGGCTCCTATAGCGGTCACCGTTCCCATTCAACGTAGCGGATGCCAGTCGGTGCCTGATTCCGATGGTACTCCTAAATGATAGTCCATGATCAATAGCGAAACCGGGTATTGTGCCTCAAAGCAAGTATAATATGCTGCCAGTTTTTTTTATTACCCCGTACCGGAGAGTCCTTAAATGAACAAAGTACTAGCCCTTTTCGCCGTAGTTCTGTTCGCATCACCTGCCTGGTCTGGTGAATCTGCCGCCACCACGGACAAACCTTCCATATCCACGACCCAGACCGTGATCGTCACCGCGGTGATTGAGGCCCTCAATCACGAGACCCGCGAAGTCACCCTGCGTGGACCCGAAGGCGCAAGCATGAGTTTCATCGCCAGTGAAGAAGCCCGCAATCTCGGCCAGGCACAGGTGGGTGATACGGTCATCGCTGAATACGTTCAAAACCTGTCCATCGAGGTCTTTGCCAACGACGGGACCGAACCGGGTGTTGGTGAAATATTGGTAATGGGTCGTGCGGAGGAAGGTGACATGCCCGCCATGACCGCAATGGATGCACTGGTGGTCGCCGCAACGGTCGAAGAAATCAATCTCGAAGCCAATACCTTCAAACTCAAAGGCCCGGGCGGAGCCATCAAGGAATACGTGGCCCGCGACCCCGAAAACCTCAAGAAAGCTGACGTGGGCGACCTCGTTGTGATTACTTACACCGAAGCCATCGCCATTGCGGTTGAGAAAACAACGGGCGAATAAGCAGGCATTCCCCCACTAAATCTGACAAGTGGCACCGTCATCCCGGAAACCACGAAGCGGTTATCCGGGACCTCCTCACGCTGTTGTGATGCTGAGAAGAGATTTTTGTTGAGATTACGGTAAAGGTATGGAGGTCCCGGATATTTGCTTCGCAAATTCCGGGATGACGGTGCCAATTTTGTAAATCTTTACGGTGGACATGAATGTCCACCCTACAGGCCCCTTGATGCACGGTCTACCGCGGTGATCAATGCCCGGCCCTTGCTGCGGGTTTCCTCCCACTCCTTTTCAGCGTCGGAATCGGCGACGATCCCGGCGCCGGCCTGTACGTGCAGCTTGCCGTTGTGGATGACCGCGGTGCGGATGGCGATCGCCAGATCGGTGTCGTCGTTCCAGCTTATGTAACCTACGGCCCCGGCGTAGATGTTGCGTTTCACCGGTTCGAGTTCGGCGATGATTTCCATCGCCCTGATCTTTGGCGCACCCGATAGCGTCCCGGCCGGGAACGCGGCGCGTATGGCGTCCATGGCGCACAGGTCCCGGTCCAGGTCCGCCTGCACTTCTGAAACGATGTGCATGACATGGGAATAGCGTTCGATCACCATCTGATCGGTCATTTCCACACTGCCGGTTTTTGCCACCCGGCCAGCATCATTCCGGCCCAGGTCGATCAGCATCAGGTGTTCAGCACGCTCCTTCGGGTCCGCCAATAGCTCTTCGGCCAGTGCCTGGTCCTCGTCCGGGGTAGCGCCCCGGTGCCGGGTTCCGGCAAGTGGCCGCAAGGTAACACGGCGATCTTGCACACGCACCAGGACCTCGGGGGACGAACCGACTATCTGGGTATCGCCCAGGTCAATAAAATACATGTAGGGTGAGGGGTTCAGGGCACGCAATGCACGGTATACATCCAATGGCCTGGCCTGAAACGGGACACTCATACGCTGCGACAGGACCACCTGGAATATGTCGCCCGCCAGGATGTACTCCTTGCTCTTGTCAACTGCCGCAACAAAATCATGCTGGTTGAAACCATAGGAGAAGTCAGCTTCCTCAACCGCGTCGCCGGATACCCTGAGACCATAACCGGTACCACCTGAACGCAAACGCTGTTCAAGTTCATCCAGGCGCTGCTGTGCCCGCACAAACGCATCCGGCTGGCCGGGGTCTGCGTGGACGATAAGCCACAGACGGCCCTCGAGGTTGTCGAGAACGGCAACTTCCTCCGATAACAACAACTCAATATCGGCCGTACCCAGGTCGTCCCGTTTGTTTTCCGTCGCCAGTTTCGGCTCGATCAACTGCACGGTCTCGTACCCGAAATAGCCGACCAGGCCACCGCTGAACAGGGGCAGTTCATCGAGGTGCGGCACATTGAACCCGCGTTGCAGTTCAGCGATCCGGGCCAGTGGATCCGGGACGGTTTCCTGGCTGTGCGCCTGGCCGTGGTCAGACGTGACCAGCGTGTGTCCGCGAATGGTATAGCGGCGCCGGCAGGGCAAGCCGATGATCGAATACCGGCCCCAGGTCTCACCGCCTTCAACCGACTCGAACAGGTAGGTATCGGTGCCTTCGGCCAGCTTCAGGTAAACCGACAGCGGTGTATCAAGGTCCGCCAGCACCGATCTGTAAACCGGAATGCGGTTGTAACCCTGCGCGCCCAGCTGTTCAAAGTGTTCCTTGTTCACGCGCTGTTGTCCCGTTTGTACATGGTTGGAAAAAGCCGATTCTAACCTGTTTCCCGCTGGCACTTCAGGGCGGTGATCCAGACCCGGGTTCAGCTCATGGGCAGCCGAATCGTGAATTCAACGCCCGCATCATCCGGCAGGTTACGGGCGCGGACGTCGCCTCCGTGTGCTTCGGCCACCAGGCGGACTATGAACAGGCCCAGTCCGAGGTGCTGGCCGCCACTTCTTTTCTCACGCAGGGATACCAGTGAATCAAACAATTGCTCATGCAAGACATCCGGTAAACGGCTGCCGCTGTTGCTGACAGAGACCAGGCAATCCGCACCATCTTGTCTCAGTGAAACGACAATCGTACAGTCCTGCGCACTCAGGGTGATGGCGTTATCGACCAGCTTGTCCAGCGCCTGGGCGATCAATTCCGGGGCGCAACGTAATTCACAAACATCAATATCAAGCGCCAGCCTGATCGATCTCAGCGGGTGTACCGACCGATACCCGTCGACGCAGTGACGCAGCATGACAGCCAGGTCCATCCTGTCCCAGTCTGCGGTCCTGACCGAACCCTCCAGACGCTGGGCTTCGCTCATCGCGCGCACAATGGCGGACTGGCGGTCCAGCCCTTCCCTGGCCCGTGCGACATAATGCCTGGCCTGTTGGTCCAGGTCGTGGCTGGCCAGGTTTTCCAACGAAGAACGGGTAATGGCGATCGGCGTTTTGAGCTCGTGTGAAAGTCTTCCGGCCAGTTTTTGCAAATAGCCCGTATACTCCGCCACCGCCCTGAGCAATTTTTCGGTATTGCGTGCCAGGTCACCGAGTTCGTCCGCGGAACCGGTATGCGGTAAAACCGAGAGCACGCGGGTATCATCCATGGCGCGACTGACCGCACCGCTGAGTTTTTGAACCCTGCCGGACAGCCTCGAGGCAAACATCCATAAGCCACCGGCCAACACCGCCACCAGCAACAGGGCGACAAACAGCAAACGCCCGAGGGCACGGTTGGTCATCAATAACAGCCCTTCGGAAGTGGTTTCCATGACCAGGGCACCACACACCCCAAGTTCGGAAACCACCGGTACGGCCACCAGGTTGTAGACCGCCGCGCTGTCAGGGTCGCGGCTCCAGTTTTTGCCGGCGCCCCCTTCAAGGGCCGTGGCAACCGCGCCGGACTCAAACCGCACCGGCCATTCGGACAGGTTTTCACGCAGCGGCATACGCGAATCCGCAATCCCCTGGTAAATCATCCGCTGCACCCAGGTGAGCTCGCTTTTGTCCGTTTCAGGAACCGGTCCGGAATCCGCCATAACCCAGCCTCCGGCCTGTAACAGCCAGGCGCGGGATTTATCCGGCACCACCTCTGCCAGCCAGCGGGCCGCGGCATCATCGCGGCTCGCCAGTTCCAGCCATTCTCCCTGCTGCTGCCTGCCGTTGAGGGTGCCGGCAAACCTTTCCGTGAACACCCCCGCCAGCGTAAAAGCCGGCGCCACGGCCCCGATACTGACACGTTCGGCCCCCGGTGGCAGAATCAGCTCCACCCGGTAGCCCTCGGTGGTATTTTCCCAGGCGGCTTCAAGCCGCGTACCGGTCTCTCCGAGGCTGTCCACCGTCAAGGCCCCCGGTGCCTCGGTTGATATCATGAACGCCTGCAGACTTCGCTTGCTCTGCACATACAAGACCACACCGGCTCGTTGGCCAACATCGCTGGTGCTGGTATTGAACTCGGTCGCCGGGGTGTCTCCGGGATCGGTGACTTGCACCAGCAGATAAAAACGGGACCGATAACGTCCAGCCAGCACATTCAGTTTCAGCACCGCACCAGGCGCTTCGAATTCCAGGCTCTGGTCGGTTTCCGGCCAGTCGGTCATGAAGCCGTCAAGTATGGGTTCCGTTGCAAGCTGGCGCAGCGGCAGGATGCGTCCACGAGCGAGTTGCAGTTCGGCCTGGAATTCAGACGGCAAAGCGTGTGCAATGGTCCTTGCGGATACCAGCAATGCGTTTTCTTCACCCTCACGCAGGAAGTTTTCCAATTCCTGCACCAGTTTCCAGCCCGACCAGGGCAATAGCAGGGTCAGCAGTGAAAGCGCCAGTAGCTGGTTTCTTAGTCGCATGGCGTTTTATGGATGGCCAGTGCTCTGTGACTGCTAGACACCCGCATTGTTCCAGCGGTAGCCTGCTCCGTAGACTGTGTCCAGTTTATCGAATGCCTTTTCGATGGCTTTGAATTTACGCCTGATGCGTTTGACATGGCTGGTGATGGTCTGGTCATCGACAAATATATTGGCATCGTCCATCAATTGCTGACGTGATCGGACATGGCCCGGGCGGCGGGCCAGGGAGTGCACGATCCACAACTCCGTGACGGTCAGTGGCACGGCCTGCCCGCCCCACTGGACTTCCATACGTTCAGCGGATAAGCGTAATTCCCCGCGCTCCAGCCAGCTGCCCGTAGTCTGTTCGCCCGACAACATTTCAACCCGGCGGAAAAGGGCGACAATCCGCGCCATCAGGTGCGGCAGGCTGATGTCCTTGGTCAGGTAGTCATCGGCGCCCAGCCTGAGACCGGATATGACATCCAGGTCGGAGTCACGGGCGGTCAGGAACATGATGGGTAAAGTGCGCGACCGGGCGCGTAAATCCCTGCACAGTTCAAACCCGCCTTCGATATCATCACCCAGTCCGACATCGATAATGACCATGTCGGGTAAACGGCGTTCAAATGCACCCATGGCGCTATTGCGATCACCAAACCCACAGACCTGGTAGCCCTGGCGCCGCAGAGCATCCTCGTAATTGTTACGAATGGCTGCCTCATCCTCAACAATTGCGATGCGTCGCGGCATTTTTATCCTCACTCATTTTCAGCGAATAGCCATTTGTGTTTACACAGTTTAAGGCCTGTGGGCAGTGCCATGCACCCGCCACGCGACCATTGCCATAATTTTGCCTTATTCAGGCCCACCCTTAACCCCATTTAGCCCCGGCCAGTGCATACCGGCAGGTTCAAATAACAAGCACTCCCGGAAGTGGAAACCAACCATGCACAAGCGAACACAGCTAAATAAAGGATGCCCGGAACCCCGCTCACCTTCTCTGCGTGACGAGTTGGAAAAACAGGCCTGGATCAGATACCCCGGGCTGGCCAGGCGCCTGGCCAGTATAAAGCGCAGGGCCCGAAATACACACCACCATAAAAGCCGTATCATGCGCTGGCAGGACCGTACCCTGCTGACCCTGGGCGCCATTTTGCTGACCATGCTGCTTATCCGTGTGGAAAGCGCCGTTGCCAACGATCAGCAGTGGGGCCTGCGACTGCAGCTGGACGCTGGAGAATATACACAACTTGCGATTGATACCGCTGTACAGGTAGAGGTCACCGGTTTGATCGCGCGGGTCGAGGTCACCCAGCAATTCGCCAACCACTCAAGCCAGTGGGCCGAGGCAATCTACCGTTTTCCGCTACCACAGGGCGCGGCCGTAGACCGTCTGCGGATCAGGGTCGGCGAACGTGTGCTTGAAGGTGAAATCCAGGAGAAACAGAGCGCAAGACGTATCTACCAGAAAGCGCTGGATACGGGCCGCACCGCGAGCCTGGTGGAGCAGCAACGGCGTAACCAGTTTGAAACCCGGCTATCCAATATAGGCCCCGGCGAGGCCGTCGAAGTCAGCATCGCATACCTGCAAAACATCAGTTACAGCGATTTCAGCTATCACCTTCGCATACCCATGACGTTCACCCCAAGGTGGACCCCGGGACGGCCACCGTCCACCCTGCAGGTACCCTGGTTGCATACCGACAACAACCAGCCGGAACCCCTGCTGATGCCTTCTTCCTCCACCAGTGACCACGCACTCAGTTTACAACTGAGCCTGGTCAGCACGATAGAGTTTGCAGCCATCGAAAGCCGCTACCACGACGTGGATATCCGCCAGGTCGATGGGGGTTACCAGCTTAAGTTGATCAACCCCAATGAAATGACCGACCGTGATTTCGAATTGAGCTGGACACCGGCGTTGCAAACCCAACCCAGTGCCTCGCTGACGACCTTCAATGACGGCGACGCCGTCTATGCCCAGCTGATGCTGGCGCCGCCACTGGCAGATTCGATAAACCCGCAACCACGGGAGGTGATCCTGATCATTGATACGTCCGGCTCCATGGAGGGTGCTTCGCTTGAACAGGCGAAAGCTGCCCTGTTCCATGCGCTGGGTTCTCTGGGAGCGCAAGACCAGTTCAACCTTTTGCAGTTCAACTCCTCCACTGAACTACTGTATGAGCAGTCGGTAGGGGTGACACCAGCGAGTATTTACGTGGCTCAGAATTTTATCAACAGTCTGCACGCAAATGGCGGCACCGACATGGCACCGGCACTAAAAGCCGCCCTGGCGATGCCGCAAATCCCGGGGCTGATACGGCAGGTGGTGTTTATCACCGATGGCGCGGTCGGTAACGAATCTGGCCTTTTGCAACGGGTGGCAGCCGAACTTGGCGACAGCCGCATGTTCACCGTTGCCATCGGCCACGCGCCAAACAGCTGGTTTATGCGCAAAACGGCAGAAATCGGTCGCGGAAGCTACGTCCATATCGGCAAACTGGCTGAAGTCGAGCAGCAGATGTCAGCGCTGTGGGACCGTATTCAGGTTCCGGCGCTGACCGATATCTGTATCGACTGGGGCGGCTCCGCCGAGTACTACCCTGAAATCATCCCCGACCTTTACTCCGGTGAGCCGCTGTGGCTGGTCGCACGCCTGGAGTTTGAGCCGCACATGATCGATCTTTGCGGCAATTATAACGACCAGGAATGGAACCTGAGCATCAATGGCTGGGATACCGGCCACAGTATTCCCGGTGAGGAAACCCTGGCCATACTATGGGCCCGCAAGAAAATCGAAGCGCTGGAAGACGCATTGATGTTCGGCGCCGACCGTGAACTGACCCAACTGGAAACCACCGCGCTGGCACTGGATTACGGCCTGCTGACCCGCCACACCAGTCTCGTCGCGGTAGACAAAACCCCAGGACGTGACGCCGGCGAGCGACTGGCGCAAGCTGATCTGCCGGGATTGTTGCCGGCCGGCAGTTCCAGGGGATTGGCGACCTATCCGGCCACCGCCACCGGTTGGGTCTCACAATTGTTGCTATCCCTGCTCGTGCTGTTGCTGGCCACCTCCCTGCTGTGGTTCAGCGGCAGCCGTTTACCAATGGCGTCTCCCCCGGCAAAGACTTGACCTGGCTCCCCGAAATACAAAAGGTCAAGCTTGAAACTCCTCGTTTGCCGTACCGCCATTGCCTGGTGGCGGCGGTAGGTCTTACCGCCGCCGCTTTTTTCATCAACGCGCTTTGGATCCCCGTCAAGGCGGAGCTCGCCCAGCATCTGCTGGATCGTTCCTGGCTGCGCACCCTGGCAGGTGAAGACAATGCAAAACCCTGGCCGTGGGCAGACACGCGGGCCGTTGCCATACTCGAAGTTCCGCGTCTTGGCCTGCGCGAGATCGTGCTCGAAGGCAGCTCAGGCCGCAACCTGGCTTTTGGGCCTGCACTGGTCAATGCAACGGCACTCGATGCCACCGCGGACCGGATCCTCAGTGGCCACCGCGACACCCATTTCCGGTTTCTTGAAAAGCTGAAAACCGGTGACCTGTTGCGTCTTCACACAACGACCCAGACACGGGACTACCGTGTCAACTGGCAGGAAGTCGTCGACAGCCGTTGGCAACACCTGGTCATCGACGACGGCATCGAAAGACTGACCCTGCTGACCTGCTACCCGTTCGACGCAGCCACCACCGGTGGCCCGCTGAGGTACGTGGTTACGGCTGTTCCGACTTCGGGCGACCAAAGATCATCCGGATATTGAGATCAGTAAATGGCACCGTCATCCCGGAAACCGCGCAGCGGTTATCCGGGACCTCATCACGCTGTCGTGAAGCTGAGAAGAGATTTTTGTTGAGATTACGGTAAACGTACGGAGGTCCCGGATATTTGCTGCGCAAATTCCGGGATGACGGTGCCGCTTTTCGAAAGATTAAGATGCCACTTATGCATTGCGCCGTGGTCACAGGCTATGGCCCGATCTTTGCTCGCATCGCCGCTATGGTTTTTGCGTAATCGTCAGTGCCGAAGATAGCTGAACCGGAGACGAAGGTGTCAACGCCGGCCGCGGCAATTGCGCCGATATTTTCCACCGTGACGCCGCCGTCGATTTCCAACCTGACGTCACGCCCGGCGGCGTCAATCATGGCCCTTACCTGGGTGATTTTTTCCATCACGTAGGCTATAAAGCCCTGGCCGCCAAAACCGGGGTTGACCGACATCAGCAATACCATGTCCAGTTGCCCCAGCGCCCAATTCAACACGTCCAGGGGGGTGGACGGGTTCAGCACCAGGCCGGCCTTGCAACCGTGGTCGTGGATAAGGTTTATGGTGCGGTCCACATGCTTGCTGGCCTCGGGATGGAAGGTGATCATGCTGGCACCCGCGGCGGCAAAATTGCCGACCAGTTCATCCACCGGTTGTACCATCAGGTGTACGTCTATGGGCGCCGTGATGCCATAATCACGCAAGGCCCTGCAGACCAGTGGTCCGATGGTCAGATTCGGTACAAAGTGATTGTCCATCACATCGAAATGTACCCAGTCGGCGCCAGCATCCAGGACCGCCTGGGTGTCTTCCCCCAGGCGGGCGAAATCCGCTGACAGAATCGATGGTGAAATAATACTGCTCTGCTTCATAAACATCTCTTGCTTGATCTCACAAACATGTTACCTGATTCCCCTGGCGGCCTTTAGCCTGTCGTAAGCGGCGTTGATTTCTCGCACCCTCTTTTTGGCCAGTTCCATCATTTCATCGGGTAGTCCGCGCGATACCAGTTTGTCGGGATGATACTGGGCGACCAGTTTCCGGTAGGCCCGCTTTATTTCCTGAGCGTTGGCATCAGGCTTAAGACCGAGCGCCGCGTAGGACTGGTCCAGTGGTGGCTGCCGGGTGTTGGCATGTTGGCCGTTGCCGTAGGCGTGGCCACCACCGCCTTGCCGGGCGCGTAACATGGCCGAAAAGACATTCGCCGGAATATGCAGCAGTGTGCACGCACGTACCAGTATGGTCTGTTCGGCCGGCGTCAAGACGCCGTCGGCCATGGCCGCTTCAAGCAGTAACTCGATAAGCATGATACGCAATTCATGGCGCATCATGGAGTGGCGCGCGAACTCACGTAGCGTGGCATCAACCTTGAAGTCAGGTTCCTTGCCCTGGTTGAAAAAACCTATCGCCCGCTGCCGCTCCGCCTCCGTTAATTGCAGCCGTCTCATCAATTGCTCGGCCGCGGCGATTTCCGCCTTTGTGACGCGGCCGTCAACCTTGTTGATATGTCCAAGGGTGGAAAACACAGCCGCGAAAAATACTTCCCTTGTCCGGTTGGCACCGCTCAGACCTGATAAAAACCTGTCCACCATGTGACCCAGGAACAGGCCGAATATTGCACCTGTAATACCACCCCTCATCAGGCCGATGACACCGCCAATCAACTTTCCCCACCAGTGGCTGGGCATTCTTAAGCCTGTATCGCTCATCAGTTCAACAGTTCCCTTCGACCAGCCATCCGGCAAGTATATAATTGCTGCATAATCCATCACAGTCAAAAAGGAAAAAAAGTGACTGCTACCCATCCCCTGCCTTACACCACGGACATGCTCACCTCCCTGATGCTGATTCACCAGGGCAAAGTACGTGACTGTTTTGCGCTCGATGATGACCACATGTTGATCGTCGCCTCCGACCGCCTGTCCGCGTTTGATGTTGTACTTCCCGACCCGGTACCCGGCAAAGGGGCTTTGCTGACCCGAATTTCAAATTTTTGGTTTGGCCAAACCCGCGGCATCATTGCCAACCACTTGACCGGTATCGCCGTGGCCGACGTCATTGCCGACCCGCATTTGGCTGCCTTTCTCCAAAACCGTTCTGTGGTGGTGAAACGACTGCAGCCGTTACCGCTGGAGGCCATCGTGCGTGGTTACCTGATCGGATCAGGTTGGAAGGACTATCAGCACTCGGGTGCTGTCTGTGGCATCCCCTTACCGACAGGTTTGCGACAGGCGGACCGTCTACCGGATGTCTTGTTTACGCCCTCCACAAAGGCCGCCGCCGGCGGCCATGATGAGAATGTGAGCTTTGAAACCATCGAAGACCTGATCGGTAAAGACCGTGCCCGCCAGGTGCGCGACGCCAGCATCGCGATCTACGAATTTGCCAGCCAGTACGCGCTTGAGCGTGGCATTATCATTGCTGACACCAAGTTCGAATTCGGTCTGGACGCTGACGGCGAACTTTACCTGATGGACGAGGTGCTGACCCCCGACAGTTCACGCTTCTGGCCGCAACAAAGCTGGCAGCCCGGCAGCAGCCCACCCAGCTTTGATAAACAATTTGTGCGCGATTATCTTGAAACACTGGAGTGGAACAAACAGGCACCCGGACCGGCACTGCCTGCCTCCATCATTGCAGCAACGGTGGAAAACTACCAGCAAGCCTGCCGAATATTGACCGGAGGATAATTTCCTCATTGCCCGGTAGTCCGGTCCCGACCTGATTTAACCCGGACATTTCACCAAGGCGGACCATAAAATGATAAATCTGTCGTATCATCAAGAGAGTGAACGTGTTTTTTTGTATCTCTGGCTTTACAGCTTGTCCTATCCGGTTTTGCACAGCATCTGGCTTCACATTTCGCCCGGTCCTTCTTGAACCATAGCTACTGCTATGATTCTGCAAACGATCGACCCAACTGTTTCGCCAGCTACAGCGCAAATTCCGGATCCTTGGTGAAATGTCCGGATTAACACCCTTCACAGAATTCATAGCTGACTGATCTGAAAGAAATAGCAGATTCTCGCGGTCTGCTTTTAAATCTGTGGTTGCATTATTTTTCTTTTATCCCGGGGAAGATCCAAAATTATGACTACCAGCCAGTTAAAACGCGCGTTTTTCAGCCATCTGATTCTTGTCCTGACCGTTTTATCACCGATGCAGGCGTTTGCGGTCGTGCATGAGATCATGGTTGATGATCCGGCCAGTTACAGTCGACCGGACATAACCATCAACGTCGGTGATACCGTCCGCTGGATCAATCCCTGTAACGGCGGTTCATGCGGAAATCTTCACGATGTGACCGCTGATGACTTCAGCTTCCAATCAGCGACAGCACGCAATTTCACCTTCGAAAGGACGTTTAATACCGCTGGCGAATTCCGTTATCACTGCACCGTGCACAGCCGGCCGGCTTCAGCGGGTGGCACCCGGCAAAACGGGATTATCCGTGTTGTCGGCGCGGCGGCGGCACCTGAAGTGGCCGTTGTATCGGTCGACGTTGAGGATGGCAGTCAAAAAGC
>Ga0255052_10000865_pt1 | contig 23634 bp, 25 predicted proteins | sample JV7_2_21_MG_FD_188632 | JGI IMG/M metagenome (GOLD analysis project Ga0255052, IMG submission 188632) | Seawater microbial communities from Jervis Inlet, British Columbia, Canada - JV7_2_21 | ecosystem: Environmental > Aquatic > Marine > Inlet | place: Canada: British Columbia | collected... | reverse complement strand
CTCCATATCGACACTGTCGGGATCGATGATGGGTTTGGAGCGGTTTGCGGCGCAACCGGTAGCAACAGTGATCGCAACTATCGTGATGCAGTAAAGGATGATTTTCATGGATATCTCGGGAGTTTTCAAATAACGGGAACACGGTTTTGACGGTAATGCACCAGGCGTGTGCAAGGGTTGAAACTGTTTAGCTTGCATTGACTCGATTGCCGTTATGACGAGGGAAAATAAACCAGAACATTCTATACCAGTAAACCCGGCCAATAATGGCAAAAATCGAAATTAATGTGATCTGGCCCATAGTTTTTAACATCTGAGTCGTGCTTTCATGGGCGCTGGATGGTCCTGTTTATACCAATTTAGCCGAAACCCAGGCGAACTTGATTCGTTCGGATAATGATTTCCCGGATATTCGGTGAAAGGTCGAATCAGGATTGAAATATAGTATATTATTCGTTTTCCCGAAAATGTACTGAACCCGTCAACATAAGAATAAGTAATGCTTGATCTAGGAGGATCGCCGAAATTGACCATTGAATCAATAGAATTGGTTCGGCTGCCCAGTCCCCCGCATCTACTCAGCAGGCTGCTCGATGTTTGTCATGACCCTGACAGTTCAATCGATGAGTTGGCCGATTTAATCGGCACCGATGCGGCCTTAACCGGGAAATTAATCATGGCCGTTAACTCCGCGGCGTTTGAGATTAAACAACCCATCGAAAACTTGAGTCATGCCGTGGCATTACTGGGCCATGAGCTTGTCAAAACCATGATGCTGACATCATCAATGCAGCAACTGTTTGCCGGTTTAATCAATACGCAAAAAGAGTTTGTCTGTAATGCCTGGCTGGAATCGCTCTATTGTGCCGTGATATCCAAGGATTTTGCCCATTCCTTAAATTATGATCATCCTCAAGATGCCTACCTGGCTGGCTTGTTGCATCATTTCGGGCAAATCGTATTTGATGCCAAGTTCCACGACCAATATATCGATATTATGAATTCGCCGACCGAGGCTGAAGTAATCAGCAAGGAAATTCAGAAGTTCGGCACCAGCCATACTGAACTGGGTGCCTGCCTGATCGAGCAGTGGTCCAGCCTGAGCCCCGCAATTGCGGATGCCGTCCGCTTCCACCACGAAGAAGAAGAACTGCTGCAAGGCGGTGACATTCTGTGCCAGATCGTTGGCGAGGCGAGCGAGATGTCCCGGCATCTGAGCCGTTTTGGCAGGCCCGATGCCCATTGGCAATCTGCGCTGGTCGATAATAAAGAACTGAAGCTGATTTACATCCACGTGCAGGATAAATTGTCGCAGGTGGCTGCTTCGTTTGGTATTCCTTACCCCAAATCGGGCAGCCTGACACAGGTGCAATTTACCCAGGATATCGAGCGAGAAACCATCAGGCTTGCGCGAAAAATCAGGGATGCTTCATTAGTCAAAGTCATTACTTCTGAAGATATTGATTCAACCAACATCAACACGCCCAGAAATCTGCTGTTGAAAATTGCCCGGGAAATGCAGTTATTGTTTTCAATTTCCGATGTCGCCATGTTGTTCCCCGATTCCCAAAACCGCTCTCAACTGGCGCTGTATGAGGTTAACCAGGTTCGAGCGGTCAGCAAGTTCTCTATTGAAAACAGCAAGAGCCAAATCATTAGAAGTTATCTCGAGAAACGCAACATCTGGATCGAGCCCGAGAAAGCGCGCGACGAAATATCGCCCATATCCGATCGCCAGATCATTCGAAGACTGAACCATGAGATTGCATTCAGTTTGCCCCTGGGTCATGGGGACCAGGTTATCGGCGCGATTATTGTGGGTTCGAACAAGGATCAGAAGAAATCTCTCGAGAACCTGGCAGCATTTATTTCCGATTACCTCAAGATTAATGCCGAGTTATGGTTGAAAAATAATCAGGAACTGAAACAGCGGGCTTTCGAAGACAGTGTGAAAAAGGAACAGGAACATAAGGACGTCGACAAGTTGATTCATGAAATCAGTAATCCGCTGAGCGTCATCGCGAACTATATCGATATTATGCAGGGAAATTCAAAATCAAGCGATGCCAGTAATGGAGAAGAAATCCAGGTACTGAAGGAAGAGGTGCAAAGAATCGGGAGTATCGTTTTAAATTTTAAGGAAGAGAAAGAGTCTGAACCTGCGACCGTTCTATTGAACGCAGAATTGAAAATGTCCGTCCCGCTCTACGTGAAGTCGATCAGTATCGGTAAAGAGGTTGAAATCAAGTGGGCTCTCGACGATTCAGACTCTGAAATAGAAATAACCCGGGATGCGTTACGCCAGGTTATTCTGAACCTGGTCAAGAATGCGGTTGAAGCGCAGGCTCGTGATGCGGAGATCCTGGTTTCAAGCCGTCATTTCGTGAATATTGACGGGGCGACCTATGCTCAATTCTCCATTGCGGACCGCGGCAGGGGAATCGATCCCATCACCAGACAACTGCTATTTGCGCCCCTGGCCAGTGCAAAGGACGGCGCCATCCGGGGCCTTGGACTTTCTGTGACAGCCGATATCGTTGCGCGGTATAATGGGCAGATTAAATACATGGAAAATGAAGTTGGTGGATCTTCATTTGAAATTTTGATTCCTTTGCGATTGAAAAGGTAAGCCCATATTTCCCCTCGATGGATAATTCATTGATCAGTTTTGAAGAAAAAGCACGACGGTTTAAGAGACCTACCTCGTTCCTGGTGGTGGATGATGATCAACGTGCACGCGAGAGCCTCGTCATGCTGCTCAAGCGAAAATGGTCTGATATTACCCAGGCCGAGGATGGTGAAGTGGCCATCTCGCTGATTCAGCAACGCCAGTTCAATTTAATAATACTTGACCTCAATATGCCTAAAAAATCGGGTGACCAGGTATTAGCCTTCATCAGGGATAAAAAAATAAAAACAACGGTAATCGTGCTGAGTGGTGAGACATCCATCAACAAGGTTACCGAAGCGGTTCGACTGGGTGCCTATGATATTTTCAAGAAGCCCTACAGTTTTGATGAGCTCGAGCATTCGATTCGCAATGCCCTGGATAAACTGAATGTCGACGATGAAAAGGCTCAAATTCAAAACCGGTTGGCCCATTCGGAGAGACTCCACCGTTACATGGTCGATAATTCGCCGGATTTAATTTACATTCTGAACCTGGCCGGCGAATTCAGCTTTGTGAACGATAGCGTTACCAAGCTGCTGGGCTATGACAAGGCCGACATGATAGGCAAGCACTACAGCGAGTTTATCGCCGACGAAGATCGTTTGAAGGCAGAATACCTGTTTAATGAACGACGCCGGGCAAGCCGTTCCAACCGTACCATTGAACTCGGTTTGAAATGTAATACCAGCGATCCTGCAAAACCCTTTGATGTCACGACGTGCCCGATCGAGCTTAACTCTATGGGCATATACGCGGTCGACTCGAAAGACCCTAAAAAGCTCAGTACCTACCAGGGTACCTATGGTGTGGCACGCGACATCTCCAGTCGGAAAAAAGCGGAAAAGTTAATCACCTTCCAGGCATATCACGACCTGCTCACCAAGTTACCTAACCGGGCAATGCTGCATGATCGCCTGGATCTCGCAATCAGGCAGGCGGAAAGATCCGGAGAAACATTGATTATCATGTTTCTTGACCTGGACAGGTTTAAATTGATAAACGACAGCTTCGGGCACGTGGTCGGTGATCAACTGCTGGTCGAGGTAGCCGATCGACTCAAGAGGGAAATCAGAAACGGTGATACCCTGGCCAGGCTCGGCGGTGATGAATTCATGCTGTTACTGCCGCAGCCGACATCGAGGGAGCAGGCTGAAAAAGTTGCGCAAAAATTAATCGCCAGTTTGCAGCGGCCTTTCTATCTGAAAGGCAAGGAAGTCTATATCAACATTAGTATCGGCATATCGGTATTTCCCGTCGATTCAAGCGACATCAATACGCTAATCAAAAACGCCGATATGGCCATGTACGACGTCAAGGCAACCGGCAAGAATGGCTATACCTTTTACGACGCCAAGATCGAACATGCGGCCGCTGAAAAGATTTCCATCGAAAGCGGTCTTAGAAACGCCCTGAAGAATGATGAGTTGGAAATTTTTTATCAGCCACAGATCGACGTGGAAACCAGGAAGATCGTGGGAGTTGAGGCACTGCTCAGGTGGAATCATCCCCAGCTTGGGTTGAGACGTCCAAGCTATTTTATGGAACAGGCCGAGGAATCCCGTATCATTGAACAGCTGAGTGAATGGGTGTTGCATCGGGTGGCCAGGGATTTGTTCGGCAGCCAGGAATTTATAGACAGCCAGATCAGGGTCAGCATTAACCTGTCTGCAACCGATATCAGGCAAAAAGATTTCCCGGAAAACCTGGTTTCCTTTACCGATGTTTACGGTATCGAGCCTGAGCGACTGGAAATTGAAATAACCGAAAACATGTTTATGAGCGATATCCAGGCCTGCACCCATAAATTACAGGTTCTGGCCAACAAGGGGATCTCGATTGCGATCGATGATTTCGGTACCGGCTATTCTTCATTGAGCTATCTGCGTGAACTGCCGGTTCATACGGTAAAAATAGATTACTCGTTCATATCTGAAATCGAGCATTCCAAGAAAGGGGCTGCCCTGGTTGCGGCCATTGTCGGTATGGCCCAGGGTCTCGGCATTCAAACCATTGCCGAAGGCGTCGAAAACACCAATCAGTCAGAATACCTGGAAGGCCTGGGTTGTCACCTGATGCAGGGTTATCTTTTCGGCGAACCGGTCAAGATTGGCAATTTCCTGGAAACGGTAAGCGCTCAAAACAGTAATGTTTCAAGCCTGTCCAATGCTTGATCACTAGAAGATCAAGCATTGTCGTAAACAACCACCTCGGGATTCCGAATGTCGTATACGCCACAAAACATCGCCGAGTTGAATGTGCTGATGCTGTTCAAGTCCCCATCTGGCCTGGAAGGCGTCAAGATTCACAAAACTGCCGAGCCTGCTGTGATATCGGCCGCCCAGCACCTGTATGAGGGTGGTTTTTTAACCCAGGTCGACGGCGGTTATCTAACCCCGCTTGGCATCCAGGCCGCCGAGCATGCACATTCGCTTTATGCCATGCTGAACTCCGGCGGCAACGAATAGAATAGCCTGCCTCGCGCGCTAGCTGGAGATTTTCTGGAATCACATGAAAGTCGTGTTTTCACATGGAAAGGAAAGCGGTCCCTGGGGATTTAAAATAAAACGACTGGCCGAGATTGCGCAGCAGGCGGACTGTTCGCTGCACCTGGTTAGCGGGGACCATGCCCTGAACGGTGTGATTAAAACAGTCGAGAATCTGTTCGACCAGTTCCTTGCAAGCGCTTTAACCACGTAACGACGTAACGGGGAGCAATTGCGGGACTGATGCCTTTCTTAACTCTCAGGATAAATGGTTTTTGATGGCGCCGAATGCTGCGAGGCTGTCTCGAGTAAAGTCGATAATCCGGTAATCAGGCCAGGTCGACAGTTTAACGATGGTTAATTCGGCCGCTCGGTTTACATATACCATTTGTCCGAACACCCCCCGCGCCATGAAGTCACCTTCGTCGATGTTGTTTACCCACCAGAAATTACTGTAAGCACCATCAGGGCAGGTATCGGAATAGGGTGGGCCAAAGACACTGCTGTCACCACTCGCACATTGATCGATCCAGGTTTTTGGCACTACTTCAGATTCTCCAACCGTGCCATTGTTCTGCATCATCAGGCCAAAGCGCGCGTAATCTTGCAGGGTTGCATTGAATCCACCGTTTGCCAAAGCAGTCCCCGCTCGGTCCACGGTAAAAAAAGCGTTGTGTTCAGCGCCTATTTTCTTCCAGATCAGTTCGCTCATTAGTTCAGCGAGTGACTGGCTAGTCGCCCTCTCAAGGGCCCAGGCGACGACGTCGGTTTCCACAGATTTATATTCAAATACCTCCCCGTGTGGTTTGAGTTTTGGCAGAGAGAGGATAGTGTCGCGAATGGTCAATTGAGTCTCGCCCTCGGGAACGGGCCGCCAGCCCGATGCGATATCGATTCTCGTCATGTCGGATCCTGGCGTGTTGTACTCCTCAGTAAAGCGTACCCCGCTTGTCATATTCAGTGCATGGGATAATTTCGCATCCTTGTAGCCACAGCGTTTTAATTCAGGCACGTATTTTACGATTGGCTCATCCGGGTCGACGAGCCCCTGCTGGTGCAGGATGCCGGTTAGAGTGCCGACGAAAGACTTGCAGACCGATTGCGATAGATGCGGTGTATCCGGTTGCATGTCGTTGAAATATTGCTCCGCAACGATTTTGCCTTTATGCAGAACCAGGAATCCATCGGTGTAGCTGTCGTCCAGGAACTCGGTAACGGATTTCTTGTCACCTTTGTGATTTCGAAATGAAGCCGTATGCAGATCCTGCAATGCAATCGGTAGAGCCTGGATATTATTGTAATCTGCCTTCACGTCCTCGGTCGGGAATAGTTTACGGATGTTCATGAACGACCAGCGATTAAACGGCGCGAGATCCCAGTTGGTTAGGTCAGGGCGTTTTTCGGGTGGCGGCGGAAAGCCGCGCATAATTCCCAACTCCAAGGCTGTTCTTGGTTTAAGAGCGGATTTATCCATGATCATCTCAATAGGAGGCAAAAAACGGGGTGGGAGCAAATTGCGCTCCCACCCAGTACCGAGGAGCGGCCTTACTTATTGAGATTTGTCCAGATCTTGGAATACAGATCTGTTACTTCTTGCGCGCACGGTGGCACGAACTCGGGCGCCGGTGCACCCGCGGGCATGACGATTTCCGGAGCGGTAGTCAATTCTTCTCTCATGTACTTTTCGCTGCCGAGAATGCCATTGGCATAGCTGGCGAGGTTGGACGTCATCCCGGCCGCCTCGGGAGTCATCATGAAGTTGATGAAGAGCTTGGCGTTTTCGAGATTCGGCGCACCCTTGAGTACGGCGACATTGTCCATCCAGCCGGTGAAGCCTTCTTTCGGATAGGAGTAAACCAGTTCGGGACGATCTTTGCGAGCCCGCATTGCGGCCCCGTTCCAGCTCTGTGACAAATCCACGTCCTTCGAGGTCAACTTCTCGATGACCGAGTAGTCCATGGTGCGCCAATTTGCCTTGGCTTTGACCAGCATGGTGTTGAGCTCTTTCAACTGCGCTTTATTCGCGTTGCAGCGCGGGTAAGTCAGGTAGCGCAGGCCGGCGTTGATGACATCGTTCATGTCTTTCAGCATGTTGATGCGGCCTTTCAACTCGGCAGGTGGATCAAACAGCAGCGCCAGCGTGTCGACATCGCCCTTGTAAACGGTGGAATCAACCGTGAAATTAGTGGTGCCCCACTGGTAAGGAATCGAATAGTTACGGCCCTCGTCCCAGTAAACATCGACCCATTTCGGATCCACGTTTTTGAAGTTGGACATCTTGTTTGGCTCGACGCGCTCCAGCAAGCCTTTCTTGACCATAATGGCGATCATGTAATCACCCGGCACAACGATGTCGTAACCCGACCCACCCTGCTCGACTTTCGCCAACATGGTTTCATTGGAATCATAACCATCAAGAGTGACCTTGACGCCGTGCATCTTCTCGAATTTCTCGATCATCTCGGGGTTGGTGTAATTACCCCAGTTGTAGATATGCAGGTCACCTGCGGCGGATACGGTGCCTACCGTAAATGTCAGGCTCATGGCCATGATCATCATAAATATCTTGCTTTTCATTTGCTTGTCCTCAGTTAGTTGTTACTTCTGTCATGTTTCACTTCTTGTTCACGCTGCCTGTGAGTTGTTGCTTCCCTTTATTTTTTATCTTTCCCGAATAGGAAAATAAAAGTTACCAGAATGACCGAAATCCCAAGGAACACGGTCGATACCGCGTTAATCTCGGGGGTCACCCCACGTCTGATTTGCCCCAGGATATACAGGGGCAATGTCGTTTCACCGGGACCAGCCACAAACAGTGTGATGATCACGTCATCCAGTGAAACAATGAATGCCAACATGGCGCCCGCCAGAATTCCGGGCATCAACAACGGCAGGGTCACCCGCCGGAATACCTTGAACGGTGGTGCGTATAAATCCGCCGCGGCCTGTTCCAGGCTCAGGTCCATATCCTCGAGCCTGGCGCGGATCGGCATATAGGCAAAGGGGATACAAAAAGCGGTGTGCGCCGCGATCAGGTAGCCGATGCCGCTGATCCCGGTGGCCTGCTTGATGATGGCGAAGAAGATAAGGGTCGCAACGGCAGTGACTACCTCGGGTACCATGAGTGGCTGGTTAATCACCGCCACTGCGATATTCATCCCACGGTACGGGGGCGTGCGCGTCGTCACCAACGCCGCCATGGTTGCCAGGATGGTCGATATCACCATCGCGACGAACGCGACCTCCAGTGATACCAGTGCTGCATGCTGAATGCCTTCGTTTTCCCACGCCTTGGCATACCAGTCGAGACTGAACTGCGTCCAGACCGTGACCGAGCGATTTTCGTTGAAAGAAAACAGCACCAGCACCGCAATAGGTGCATACAGCACGACGATACAAAACCATGTGATTTGCGAAAAACCGGGCTGATACTTCAGATCGATACCCTTGATGATCTTGCGTGGTGCCGTGGTGGCGATATCAGCCATGCCCCGGTGCTCCCTTTCTCGTCGTGCCGTAGCGCAGGTAGGTCATCAGTGACAGCATGACCAGTACCATCAGCACCAACGCGATGGCCGAGCCAAAGGGCCAGTTGCGCGCCTGGCCGAATTGCAGTTCGATTAGATTGCCGATCATCAGCGACTTGCCGCCGCCAAGCAACGCCGGGGTGATGAATGCACCGAGGCTTGGAATCAGAACCAGGATACAGCCTGCCGCGATGCCCGGTTTGGCGAGCGGGATAATGATGCGTTTTAAAACCTTGAAGCGGGTGGCATAGAGATCGTAGCTCGCCTCCACCAGACGAAAATCGAGTTTCTCGAGGCTCGCGAATATCGGTAGTACCATGAACGGCAGGTAGGCATAAACCAGTCCCAGGCATACCGCGAAATCGGTGTACAGTAGCGGGATAGCCCTGTCGATCAGGCCGATTTCGATTAACGCCAGGTTGATAATGCCCTGGTCTCGTAAAATCAAAAGCATCGCGTAGGTGCGAATCAGCAGGTTGGTCCAGAACGGAATCGTGATCAGGAATAGCCATGCGTTACGCCGCGCCGGCGGTTGGGTCGCAATAAAGTAGGCGGTTGGAAAGCCAACCAGCAAACAGGCGATGGTGGTAAACAGACCGAGACTGACCGAGCGCAAGAATATCTGCAGGTAATCGGTCGTAAACGACAGGGTTTCGTCAAAGATATCTTCTTCGAACAGTAACTGGACATAGGCATCGAACGACAATACCCAGCTCACCCCGCCAAAATCGCCGGGCTCCAGGAATGAATAAACCAGCACGATGGATAGCGGCATGATGCCGATACAGAATATTGTCAGGATACCCGGTGCCAGCAAGCCAAGGCGCGTGTTGCGCAAACGTTTCTCTTCGGCCACGGCGCTCGAAGAAAGTTGGATATTGGCGCTCGGCTGATCAGACATTCATTTCACCATCAATCCGCCAGTATCTGCATGCTGTTTTCGCTGATCGCGATACGCGCCTGGTCACCAACTGCGTAAGCGTGATCCCCGGCACCGCGATTTTGCAGTTGCAACATGATGGTCTCTCCGGTCGGCATGACGATCTCGTAATCGAAACCGGAACCAAAATAGGAGATATGTTGAATCGAACCGGACAGGTGTTCGGGTCCGGCACCGCTGGCGAAACTTAGCTGCTCGGGACGGATAGCGATACTCACTTCGTCTCCGAGGCTATCCGTTTCGGCGGGCAGGCCCGCAGTTCCCTGGTAACCGGCATTGAGTTTTACCATGGCTTGTGCGCCGTTTTTCGACAGTATTCTGCCCTTTAAGATATTGATGTCGCCGATAAAGTCCGCAACGAAACGCTTTGCCGGGCGGTCATAAATATCACGCGGGTTACCAACCTGCAGGATCAGGCCGTCGCGCATCACCGCGACACGATCGGACATGGTTAACGCTTCTTCCTGGTCGTGGGTGACGAAAATGAAGGTGATACCGGTTTCGTTCTGCAGGCGCTTGAGTTCGACCTGCATCTCCTTGCGCAACTTGAAATCGAGTGCCGACAGCGGTTCATCGAGCAACAGTACCTTAGGTTTAGGCGCGAGTGCGCGCGCCAATGCCACGCGCTGCTGCTGACCGCCTGAGAGTTGGTCGGTCTTGCGATTGGCGAGGTGTTCCATTTGCACCAGGCCGAGTACTTCCTTAACCGTGCTCGAAATCTGTGTGGCGGGCGTATCGAGCATTTCCAGGCCGAAGCTGATATTTTCGGCAACCGTCATGTGTGGGAATAGTGCGTAATGCTGAAACACGGTGTTAACAGGGCGCTTGTACGGTGGCAGACCCTCGAGGTGTTGGCCGAACAACAGTATCTCGCCATGGGTGGGTTGTTCGAAGCCCGCGATCAGGCGCAGCAGGGTGGTCTTGCCGCAACCGGATGGTCCGAGCAGGGTAAAGAATTCATTATCGCGGATGGCAAGTGAAACCTGGTCGAGCGCTACTACGCCACTCTCCCGATCGCGGCCATAGATCTTGCTGGTTTCACGGATATCGATTGCGGCTGTTGCCGTCTGATCCGACACGTGTGCTCCTCGGAAATAATATTTATTACTCGGAAAGTTTAAATCCGATGTAGATATTCTGTATATAACCTAAAAGGGTTAATGCAGGGTAATCACCCTAAGGTATTCAAAAACCTCAGGAAAAGTTCGCTTTGTGACGATATGCCGAGCTTGCGATAGATGTTGCGGCGGTGAATTTTAACGGTTTCGGGGCTGATATCGATTTCGCGCGCCAGCGATTTGGATGAATGGCCTTTAAGAATACAGACCGCCACTTCGTGTTCGCGTGGTGTTAACGCCTCTTCACCAAACCGTTCCAGTGCGAATTGCAAACGCCGGTCATCGACACTGGCCGACAGGTTCTCCTGATGGTAAGAGGAATCACCGAAATGTTGCCGACAAATCGATGCCAGCACCGGCAGATCCCGATTTATCGCATTGAGCTCTTTTCGCCTGAAACGCGGTTCGACGGCGCGTCGACCAATCGAAAAGAAAAGGAATCGCCCGTTCTGCAGATCGGTGAAGATCGCCATCTCGTCCTGCAATTCGATGTTCTTGTAATAGCGCCGATAATATTCGGTCAGATTGAAACGATCGGGCGCCACGTCCCGTATCAGCATCGCGCGCGTTTTTTTGTCTTTACAAAACCGGGTATAAAATGGATCGAGCTGGTAAACACCATCGAGATACATATCGAGGTCGATGCGATAGGGTGTCCGGATCGTATCGTAAATATGAAACAGTCGGTTCTTTTTATCTAGCAACAGCAGCAAGATACCGACAAAGGGTACATCGACCCGAAGATAATCGAGCAAGTTGGGTAGGAAACTGGTTTGCCCAATTGCATCGATCGCCTTGGCCAAGAATGCTGCGCGTAAATCTTCGCGGGATTTAACGGATGGAGGCACGTTACTTTTGTTGTGCACGAATTTTGATCACTAGCCTTCTAACACCATGATAGTATAGTATTTATCCTGAAATATCTTATGCGCCAGCTGGTTTTGGTGCCCTAAGGTCTTCCATGAACTGGGACTGGAATACACAGATATCGAGATCTTCAAGTTCGGCACCCGGATTTTTATCCGCTGGTGGCTTTCTCTGTCAGGGCTTGAGAGGAGCTACCTCGTTTTAATTGGTCTTAGTATTGATACAGGTCAATTGACCTGATGTGAAACGGCTTGAAGATAAGCAACTACAACCGAAGATGGCGAGGGGACTAATAATGACAACAGCAATTATTAATATTCCGGGTATCGGCCCGAGTACAGCAAAAATCCTGATCGAAAACGGATTCAAGACCGTGGAGGAAATCGCGGGCACCAAGGTCGAAAAACTATCTAAGGTACCTGGGTTTGGAGCGGTGCGAGCAAGCGCAGTTATTAAAGCGGCAAACGGACCGCTCTCCACGTCTCGCGCCAGGAGGGCCAAAACTGCAATAAGTCGAACACAACCAACACGCAAGAAAGCTGCACCCGTTAAAAGTAAAGTGAAAAAGAAGAAACTGATAAGCGAGAAGCAGAAGAAAGAGAAGCAACGCAAGGAGAAGTTGCGCAAGGAGAAGCAGCGCAAGGAGAAACTGCGCAAGGAGAAACTGCGCAAGGAGAAGCAGCGCAAGGAGAAACAGCGCAAGGAGAAGCAGCGCAAGGAGAAACAGCGCAAGGAGAAACAGCGCAAGGAGAAACAGCGCAAGGAGAAACAGCGCAAGGAGAAACAGCGCAAGGAGAAACAACGCAAGGAGAAACAACGCAAGGAAAAGATGAAGAAGGAGAAATCACGGAAGAAGAAACCGAGTCAAAAACGCAAAAAATAACCTACTTTCGGTTAGCGATTGACTATTCAATCGGGGGGCAGTTCGGTAACTGCCCTAACCAGGTGACCTGTTGATGCTGCAAAACTCTCGAACCTTCTCTGAATTTGTTGCAGCGCCTGGTCAATATGCATCGGGCCGGGGGTTATCTGCGCGATGCTTTCTATAAAACCCCAATGTATATTTACCTGAATGACGAGGCTTATCTGACATGACTACAAAAAGCATCATGAAATCCGGCCTGTTCACGTTAAAGCCGTCGGACACTGTTGCCCATGCCATGTCCCTCATGCATGAACATCACGTGCGTAATCTCCCGGTCGTGGATGAAGCAGGCGCGTTTATCGGACTGTTTGGCCTGCGACGATTGAGTCACCTGTTGCTGCCCAGGGCGGCATTGAATCTCGGGGAGTACAGTGTTTCTAATCTCCACTTTCTGCCGGACGAAGTTGTCCAGATGGGAGATCGCTGGCACAAGATAGCTGACCAACCGGTAGAAAATTTCCTCGAGAAGAAAAAGAAACTGCTTTTCTGCGCACCGGAAACGGCATTTCCGGAGCTGCTGGCATTGCTCGATGAAAGCAAAGATACAAGCCTGCCGGTTATTGTCGTCAAGGGTAAAAGCAAAAAGCTCGTCGGGATGGTATCAACCTGGGATGTCCTCGAAGGGATCATCATGGGACGGCTGATCAACCACAATGATACGGACGGCTCCGCAGAGCAAGATCGGTAATCTAAAAAAGACCCCTATACAAAAACTATGATACTCCTTGGAGTAAGCAACAAAAATGCACGGTGAAAGCGAACTTGCCGCCCAGGTGATCTTCGGTTGGGATCCGCTCTGGGTTTCGTCGATCCTGTTTGTAGCAACCTACGCACTCATTATCTCCGAGAAGGTCAACCGAGCGATCGTGGCCGGGATGGGTGCAGGGCTGATGGTCACGCTCGGGGTTCTGAACCAGGAAACCGCGATTTCGGGTATCGATTTCAATACGCTCGGGCTCCTGACCGGAATGATGGTAATCGTCACGATTACCCGGGGTAGTGGTATCTTCCAGTTTGTTGCGGTCTGGTCGGCCAAGAAGGTCAACGCCAGCCCCTGGGGTATATTGTTCATGCTTTCGCTGGTTACGGCGGTATTCTCCGCGATGCTCGATAATGTTACGACCGTGCTGCTGATCGCTCCGGTTACACTCCTGATTAGTCATGAACTCAAGATCGACCCTTATCCTTTCCTTTTTGCCGAGATTTTTGCCTCGAATATCGGCGGCACCGCCACCCTGATTGGTGATCCACCCAACATTATGATTGGTTCGGCAGTTGGGCTGTCATTCAATGATTTTCTAATAAACCTCGCACCCATAATCCCTTTTATCCTCGCGGTTACGCTGGGAATTATTTACCTGGTCTGGGGGCGCGATATGCACGCCACCGCGGATGCGCGTGAACGGATTATGAACTTCAAGGAGAAGGAAGCAATAACGGATGTGAGGCTGTTGAAACAGTCGATGTTTGTGCTGGCGCTGGTGATTTCGGGCTTTGTGCTGGCGCATCCGCTACGGCTTGAACCCGCTACTATCGCCATGTTCGGCGCAGCCTTGCTGCTGCTGTTGTCCAATTTGAAGAACAATGCCGAGGAGCAGTCAGAGGCGGTAAACAAGACCTTCGGTGGGGTCGAGTGGATCACCATTTTCTTCTTCATCGGCCTGTTTATCGCGGTTAAGGGAATCGAGGAGGCCGGTGTATTGCGTATTCTCGCGGACCTTGTTATCAACTATACCGACGGAGATCTTACCGTTACAGCCCTGACCATCCTGTGGGTTTCGGCTGTTGCATCAGCGGTCGTGGATAACATACCGTTCGTGGCAACCATGATCCCGGTTATCAAATCCATGGCGCCGACTTTCGGCGGTGCCGAATACCTCATGCCGCTGTGGTGGTCGCTGGCGCTGGGTGCTTGCCTGGGTGGTAATGGCTCCCTCGTCGGGGCAAGTGCCAACCTTATCGTTGCCGGTTTTGCCGAGCGCGCTGGCCACCGCATCCGGTTCCTGCCCTTTATGCTGATGGCTTTTCCAATGATGTTGCTAAGTATTGGTATTGCCAGTTTATACGTCTATTTCCGGTATCTCTAACCCATGACCGCAGGTAAATTTCCGTGAACGTAGAACAGATACTGACTCCCACCATGGTCGCAAAAGCAGGGATGACTGTGCGGGAGCTTTTTGAGGAATGTACCCGGGCGAATACACCCGGCCTACCATTTTGCGATGTTAGCGGCCAAATAACCGGGCGGGTTACATTGAAAAATATCCTCAAGCATGGCTGTCTTCCGGAATACCTGGTGGAAATGGCCCAGGTTCTGGGTGAGCAAATATCCAACGTGCAGGATATCGAGGCCGAGGCAGAGCAGCTACTCAGCAACCCTGTTGATCAGTATAAACAGGAGCCACATCTATCAACCACATCCGCCTCTTCGGCTGTCAAGGCGCTGGCCGTGATGGAGCAGAGCGACACCAGTTATATCTTTGTCGTTGACGAGGGGAAATACAAGGGGGTGGTAACGATTCATGGTCTCGCCAGTATGCTCGCTCGCTACGACGCCCCACCCCTGCAAAAATAAGAAATAAGCAAATTCGGAGCTTGTGAATTGATGGATTTAAATTTGCGGGTCTGACAATAAGACTTATGGTAGCCTTTAATTCAAAATATTTTTCGTACGCAATACCCGTTAAATAAACCGGATACTGTTATGAGTCTGCAAGGCATAAACCATCTCGCTTTCATTACCGACGACATGGTCACGACCATTCGTTTTTACCGCGACCTGCTGGGTATGAAACTGAGTGCCGGTATTGGTCACGATGGCTATCGGCATTACTTTTTCCAACTGGCCGATGGCGTCACCCACGTCGCATTCTTCGAATACGAAGGTGCGACCGTGATGAATCGAAAATTTCCCGGCGATCGCACCACCCTGCCGCTGGGTTTCGATCACGTATCGTTCACGGTGGAGTCGCGGGAAGCATTATTTGCGCTCAAGGATCGTGTCGAGGCAGCCGGGATCGAGGTTGAGGGCGCGGTTGACCACGGTCTGTTCTGGTCGATCTATTTTTATGACCCGCATAATAATATTCCACTAGAGGCGACGTGGCAGTTCATGGATCTCGAGCAGACCCCGGCAATCAGCGAAGACGATCCACTGGATATCGCTGCCGAGGGATCCGAGCTCCAGCCAGGTCATTGGCCGTCAGTCCAGGATCCGACTCCCGAATCGAAAATGCGGGCCATGACCGGGAATGGCCAGCCAATGCGTGAACATTTCCTCAAACACGGCCTGGCCAGGTATTCGGTGGGCTTGCCCTCCGGATTCCAGGAATCGCTGGTCGCTGAAGACGACAGCTGACGTTCTCAGTCCTGCGGTCGCCTCATCACGAAGGGATTTTCGACCGCGCTGTATTGCAGGTAGCCCAGGCGAGCAAGTGGTTCGATTTTTGATAGGTCGACCATGCCGTCAGTGAGTACCTCGTCCCTGATATGCACCCCGAGCACGTGGCCGATAATCATGGTGTTGATACTGTCCTTTAGCGTGCAGGGCAGCTTGATTTCCTGATGCAAGGCGCATTCCAGGTGAATGGGCGCCTCCTTGACGCGCGGCGGTTTCACCAGCACCGAATCCTCGGTGGTTAACCCGGCAAGCTCCAGTTCGTCGACCTCGTGCGCCACCGGTGCGGTGGTAACATTCATCACGTCCTTGAGCGCCCGCGGCACCATGTTGGCGACGAATTCAGCGCTCGATTTTATGTTGGCCAGGGTGTCCTTTTCGCCACCATGCTCGTGGTAGCCGTTAAAAGAAATCATCACCATTGGCGGGTCGCTCGCAACCGCGTTAAAAAAACTGTAGGGGGCGAGATTCACGACGCCACCGGGATCGATTGAACTCACCCAGGCAATCGGCCTTGGCGCCACGCAACTTTTGAAGGGATTATGCGGTAAACCATGAGGTCCGCTGGTTTTGTAAAACATGTTGCACTCGTCAGCCAATCAAACAACGAAAGTAGCATTATTGATCCCGATTCGTAAACCTCGAGGAGGCGTTTTATTTCCTGATTTTGTAGGGTATTCCCGCTTGCTTGGCCTGATACATGTTCCGATCAGCTGTTTTCAATAGATCGTGCTCGGTCCTGCCTCACGCGGGAACGTCGCCCCTCCGATATTGACACCAACAGCACCGGACAAATCTCCAATATGAAAGCGGCGTGCCACGCTATCGGCAACGGCTGCCGCTCGTTGTTCGAGTATCCCGGTGTCAATTAAGCCGTCAAGAAACAACACAAACTCATCTCCACCCAGGCGAACTGCCAGGTCCTCGGAACAGACCTTATGACGTTATCATCTCTCTGCTCGTGGCCTCTATAAACCGGATTGTAATTTTGGGATAATCCCTTCGTGCTGCAAATTTCACGCAACGTTTCAATCCCCGATGACGAAATTGAACTTTCGGCAATCCGGGCGCAAGGTGCCGGCGGGCAGAACGTCAACAAGGTTTCCTCGGCGATTCATCTGCGCTTTGATATCAATGCGTCCTCACTGCCCAATTTTTACAAGCAACGTTTGCTAAACCTGCGCGATCGGCGAATTAGTAAGGAGGGTGTCGTGATTATCAAGGCACAGCAGCATCGCACCCAGGAAAAAAACCGCCAGGCTGCCCTTGAGCGATTACAGGAACTGATTAAAACTGCGGCGGTGGTGCAAAAAGCAAGAAGGCCGACCAAACCAACCAAAAACTCGCAACGTAAACGCCTCGACAGCAAAACGCAACGCGGCAAAACGAAGTTACTACGCAGCAAGGTTTCTGAGCAATAATAAAAGCCCCGGTCCCGTAAATCGTTATCCCAGAATTCGCATAGCGAATATCCGGGATCTTGTGGGGGGTGCGATGATTGCAAAATTCCGATACGTCGGACCGCCGCTAAGTGGGCCGCATGCGGTCGGGAATGACGAAGAAAGTTGCGGGAATAACGGGGGGAATCTCGGGAATGACGATGTTCGGGCGCTGTGATCGTGGATATAATCGAGGCTCTGCCAGTTTTCCGTAAAGAATCCATGCGATTATTGTGTCCCGTTAAATCCTGCCTGGGTGTGGTATTGCTAATACTGTCCACCGGTGTTCTGGCGAGTGACTGGGGAGCCGTTCGCTTGTTGGAGTTCGCAACGACAACCTGCCAGGACTGGGAAACCGCCGCCGAACCCGCACCGGGATTTGCGACAGGGGCGATCGTTAAATCCGAGATCAAGTTTCGCGAAACGATAGTTGGCACCAGGCATCGAGTTGAGATCGGAAACAATGCTCTCGTAGAACTGGATGTCATCGAACGCCCGGGCCAGCCGCCCCGTTTTATCAATTCACTGTTTGGCGAGTTTGGTGACCCCCAGGTACTGCTGTCGCTAAACGCCGATTGCAACCTGCAGGTCGCGCGCAAGATTAACTATACCGCGCAGGGCCAGGCGATTAATATCGTTACGCTGGATACGGAGCTTGAGCCTAAAGGCGCCCCCGATTGGCTGAACCCGCCACTGGAATTTATTGAACGGATCCCCACAAAACCGTTAAAACATCCTGGTGATAACAAGCCAATACGTGTCGGCATGGTGGATTCAGGCGTTAACTATCGCTTACCCGAAATCAACCGCCGCCTCGCCAGGGACAGCGACGGTCAACTAGTCGGTTACGATTTCTGGGACATGGACGACTTACCCTATGACGCCCACCCGGTCAATTCCGGGTTCTTCCTGCAGCGCCATGGCACTCGCACCGCATCGTTGTTGCTGCGCGAAGCCCCGGCTGTCGAACTGGTCCCCTATCGCTATCCGAGGCCCGATATGTCGCGCATGCAGGCGTTGGTCGAGCATGCCGCGGACAACCAGGTGACTATTCTCGGGATGCCGCTCGGCAGCAACCGGCTGGAAGACTGGGGCAGTTTCGAGCGCGTCGCACGTGCGCACCCGCAGATGTTGTTTATCGTCTCGGCCGGTAACGATGGGCGTGACATCGATGAGCGACCGGTATACCCGGCGGCGCTCGATCTTGCCAACGTAATCGTGGTGACATCGGCGGACGATTTCGTGCAACCCGCCGAGCGCACCAACTGGGGCAGGGTCTCGGTCGATTACCTGGTACCGGCTGAACGGGTGGCGGCACTCGACTATTCCGGTTCCGAAACCCGGGTCTCGGGTTCGAGCTATGCCGTATCCCGGGTAACCGCGCTTGTTGCCCGGCTCAAAATGGTGCGTCCGCAATGGAACGCGGCCGACATTGCCGGTGAGCTCCGTAACCGCTACGGCAACAGCAGTCCGGGTGCGCGCGACTGGGTTAGTACCGGTTATATCGCCGATCCGCTCGCCGGTGCCGCGGTGATTAAACAAGCGCTTCCCAGTCTCGACCTGGGGCCGCCGCAAACCGGTACCGGATTCCAGTTACCGCTTGACATCCTGGTGCTTGATTCGCGCTGGTCGCATCAACGGGTTGAGCAGGCCGTGCAGCAGGCTTACGAGATACTCGCGCAGTGTTCTATCTTCGCCGGCGAGGTGTCGATACATGCCATAGACGGTGAGGATTACCTGCGCGACCTGTCTACCGGAAGCGCGCGCACGCTGTTCCAGGCCGCCGGCACTGGGAAGGCCAGGGTGGTGTTTGCGCGTGACACCCGCATGCATGCAGCATTTGATGGCGAGGCGTTTGGCCTGGGTAATACGCGTATGCGGCCCTGGCTCGCGCCGAGCGTGTGGCTGATGCTGGGTGTCGATGACCCCGGTGTCGCGCTGGCGCACGAGCTTTACCACGTGATTGCCAATAGCGGTGAACACATCGAGGGCATCGCCAACCTGATGCAGGGACGCACCCGCCCCGAAAGCCAGCAATTAACCCCCGATCAATGTCGTCTTGCCCAGGTTAATGGTGTCGCAAATCGCCTGCTGCCGGATTGAGTCGGGATGCAGTAAAATGACGTTTAATTCGAAACCGACAGCGAGCCTCGACATGTCAGAAGATAAAAGCAATAGATCGCCTGCAGATGCGGCCAGTCGGCGCTCGGTAGCGCCAATAATTTGCTACGAGGTTGATCAGCTCCCACCGTCTAACCTTGCCTTGTACAAACAGGCGCGAGAAAAAATGAACAAGGTTGACGAGATTACGGTACCACCGCTCGATGGCGCGACCTTCGAGGTTCCGGCAGGCTCGTTTTTTCGCATCGTCAGTGTCGATGGTCCGCAGGTGGGTGATTTGAATCTATGGAATGCACCTGACCTTAGCGAACGTTTTTTCAGTGGCAAGACCCGCCAACTGCACGCGACCCATGTCAGCACCGGTGATCGTCTGTGGAGCACGTTGCCCGGGCTACGACCGATGGCGACGATTACCCACGATACCCTGGACTGGTACGGCTGGGATGAGGACGGCGGCGGGGTACATGACGTCATCGGCACGCGTTGCGATCCCTACACCAATTACATGCTCAAGGGTGTCGATTACCATCATTGCTGCCATTCAAACCTGACGCGCGCGCTCGGCGCAGCAAGGAACCTGCCGCTTAGCGAAGCAGAGTTGCACGTGCATGATGTTATGAACGTATTCATGTGCACCGGGTTCACTCGCGATACCCATCAATACTTTATGAAGGCAAGTCCGGTGCGTCCGGACGATTTCATCGAGTTCTTTGCCGAAATCGATTTACTCGGGGCGCTGTCTACCTGTCCCGGTGGAGACTGTGGTAGCAGTCATTCCGACGACAGCACACCCTGTTACCCACTCAAGGTTGAGATCTACGAGCCTGCCGCAGGCGCACTACAGGACTGGACTTCACCCCAACGCAGTGGGTACTCGGGTACGCACGGGCTTTAGCGGTGCAGCAACTTCCGCTTGCGGTATCGAATTTCTAAAGTGCCCCTGCGGCGAAAGTGTCGCAGGCCTTTAACGTGCCTTCTGATAAACCCTTTCTAAACCAGGCTACACGTTGTTTGGAACTGCCGTGAGTAAACGAGTCAGGCGTTACATAACCCCGTGCTTGTTTCTGTATGCGGTCGTCACCAATCGCGCTGGCCGCTGCCAGGCCTTCCTCGATGTCACCTGATTCCAGGATTTGCCGTGAGCGCCTGGCGTCGTGTGCCCAGATCTCCACTGAAAAAACTGTATCCACAAGTAAGACGATTGCGACGAGTGTCCCTTTGAAACCGAGTAACCGAAACACGAGCGGTAGCAGGCGAACGATACCGCCACCGCCGGCACCGAGACGTGCTATTCGGGGCATACGTGTTCCACGTTTGTCTACAACATTGCTACTTTGCCTTCGGCCTCGCCAACGCATGCCTGAAACACGCATTCTGATAAGTATTCGGAATTTACGTCCTTTTCATCTGATTTGGAAGACCTGCGGCCTCTTGAAAATCTAGTTTCAATTAGAGGCTATGTCCGACCCCAAGTAACTTAAAAAGCAAAGGAGATGACATGGCTGAAAAATTTGAAGTCTATATAGATAAATCTGGTGAACATCGCTTTCGCCTGAAGGCGGGTAATGGCGAAATTATCCTCTCGAGCGAGGGATATAGTGCCAAGGCGGGATGCGCGAATGCAATTGAATCGGTGCAGAAAAATGCACCCGACGCCGAGGTTGTAGAGCAACCCTAGTTCGCTGGATTACTGACCCCTGTCTAACCCTGCGGCAGGTAGGGAATGCCCTGGGCGAGATCGGTATCGTCGATCACGTAAAAGTTGCTATCGGTTCCTGCCTGGCGTGCCTGCGCAAAAGGTGCGTAATCCGGGTCGTTTACAAAAGCCTTGCACGCTTCTACCGACGGGAACTCGATCAGGGCAATAACAGTAACGTCGGGTAGTTCACCCTCTATCGGGGTTAAGTTACCGCTGCGCGAGAGGTATTTACCGCCGTGTTTATGCACGATATCGTGCACCTTTGCGGCGTATTCAGGTAACCAGGAATCGTCGTTTACTTTAACGTTGGCAATCAGAAAAGCGCTCATGGGTCTCTCCTCGTGCGTAGGATGACCAGGTATGATAACACGAACCCGCCGACACAATTTTGACTGTCTCGATGGCCTATTGGCTTAGGACTTTAACAATCCACTAGATAGTGATCTCAACTCTGGACGCGCCCCCACCTTCGACATGCTCGGGTTCGCATAGCACCAGCCTCGCGGGATCAAGCTTGTAGGCAACCAGGAAATCCTTGACCGCGGCCGCACGGATCTCGCCAAGCTTGGCCAGCTCTTCCAGTTGCTCGCCTTCGAGCTTGAGTTCGTCAGCCGCGATTTCAGCCGTCTCTGGCAGTAGCAGTGTGCGATCGGCGCAAGGGCGAGCCTGAGGCACACCAAAAGCAGGAATATCACTACTAATGGCCAGACGATGAAATTTTTCAATGTTCGATTCATTTACAGTAAATCACGCTAAAAAACGGACTTCTGGAGAGATATTCTATTAATATTGATGCTGCCGGTTTACTTGTGGCCAGAATACAGCACGGCCAACGTGTCTGGAATAGCTGGGGGAATGGTTTTATCAGAATACAACTTTTTACTTGTTGGAATTCTATCCAGCTCCAATAATGACCCGACAAACTCGAGGAGAAGTGAAATGTTTGACTTAAGCAAACAAAACTGCGAAGCCTGTCGTGCCGATGCACCTAAAATCAGCGACGATGATCTCAAAATGCTAATGCCGAATATTCCTGACTGGAGCGTTATTGTCGTCGATGGCGTAATGCAGCTGTCACGCGAGTACGAGTTCAAGAATTTCGAGCAGGCGATGGCATTCTCCAACCGGGTTGGAGAGATCGCCGAGGCCGAGGGCCACCACCCGGCCATTTTAACCGAATGGGGCAAGGTGACCATCACCTGGTGGAGCCACAAGATCATGGGCCTTCATAAAAACGATTTGATCATGGCAGCGCGCACGGACGAGGTCTATGCGGATTAACAGCAAAGCGCTGATATCGATTTTAATCGTTCTGCTGGTCGCGCTTTCAAGCACCCGGGTGCTCGATGACTACGTCGATGATTACACCACCGAATCGATAACGAATGCGGCCATAACCTACGCTACCGCGAGGGGTATCAATGCGCTGGTATCGATGATGCAGAGCAGTGAAGTCGAGGCCGGTATCGGTGTTGTTTCCGGGTCGATAACAGTTGGCGAATTGCTCGATCCGCTGAACGACATGATCGAGCGCTTTTCGACCGTCATGACCTGGGTGCTGGCCTCGCTCGCGGCACAAAAGGTGCTGCTGTTACTCGCCTCGCACGAGTTATTTCTCTACCTGGTTGCGGTGCTTGGCGTATCCACATTGCTGTTGCTTTTTTATGGCCAGCCGCGGGCACAGAACCTGTTTTTCAAATCATTCCTGGTGGTGGTTTTTATCCGCTTTGCGCTGGGCCTGGCGGTGGCGCTCAACAGCGGCGTTGATTACTTGTTTATTGATCAGCAGCGGCAGGTCAATGACAGCGAGATCAAGAACTTCCAGTCCGACATCATGAGCATCGAAGCCGAAAAGGAATTCGATACCGATAGCATCAAGGACTCAACAATCGCGTTCTGGCAAGGGCTGAGCCTCGACGAGCTTAACCGCAAGATCAGCCACGGCATCGAAAACTTTATCAACCTGGTCGCGATTTACCTGCTGAAGTCGATCCTGTTCCCGCTGGGTTTTTTCTATGCTGCAGTATTTATCATTAAACAACTATGGCGCATCAGGTTAAATCCCGCTCCGCATCTTTAGTAGACCAGCAGGCTTACAATCTCAAGCCACCGTCGAGCTCGAGGATGCGACCGCTGTAATAGTCGTTTTCGATGATGAACTGGACCGCGTGCGCGAGCTCCTCGACGCTGCCGGTGCGATTCAGTGGTACCGCGTTGGTGATGCGTTCATGCGCTTCGGGTTTCAGTGAAGCTACCATCTCGGTTTCAAATACGCCCGGCGCGATTGCGGCGCTGCGTATCTTGTAACGCGCCAACTCTCGCGCCCAGGTCGTGGACAGGGAGGCCACCCCGGCCTTGGCAGCGGCATAGTTCGATTGCCCGATATTACCAGCCCGACTGATGCTGGAAATATTAACAATGACCCCGCCGTTGTCATTGCGAATCAT
>Ga0255052_10000864_pt1 | contig 23645 bp, 22 predicted proteins | sample JV7_2_21_MG_FD_188632 | JGI IMG/M metagenome (GOLD analysis project Ga0255052, IMG submission 188632) | Seawater microbial communities from Jervis Inlet, British Columbia, Canada - JV7_2_21 | ecosystem: Environmental > Aquatic > Marine > Inlet | place: Canada: British Columbia | collected... | reverse complement strand
AAGGCGTAATCCGTGCGGCTGTCATGGGGCTCGGCGAGGGACGAGCCGACCCGGACCAGATGGCCACAATGAAAGACCAGGTCGCCGGTGCAATGGCCCAGGGCGCCATCGGATTGAGCACCGGCCTTATCTACCCACCGGGTTCCTTTACCGCAACCGAAGAGTTGATCGAACTGACGCAGACCGTTGCCTCCAAAAACGGTTATTACTTCAGCCATATCCGCGGCGAGGGCGATACCCTGCTGGACGCCGTTGAAGAAGCCATCCGCATCGGCCGCGCAACCGGGGCCTCGGTCCAAATCAGCCACTTTAAAGCAGCCCCCAAGGACAACTGGGATAAGTCCTCTCATGCACTGCAGCTGATCGAACGGGCCCAGGCCGAAGGCTTGGACGTGACCACTGACTTATACCCCTATCGGGCCGGGAGCACCACATTGGCTACCATGCTGCCCCATTGGGCTCATGTGGGCGGTCCCGGAGAGACCCTGAAACGGCTGGCCGACCCCGCCGACCGCACCAAAATGATCGCCGACATGCAGACCGGGGGATTTGCACGTGGATTCGAATGGAACATGGTTTTGATCACCTCATCGCCGTTGCGCACAGCATATGAAGGCCGCTATGTCTCCGATTTGGCGTCACAGGCCGGCAAAACACCTTACGTCTGGGTTTTCGATGCTCTTTTGGAAACAGCGCTTGATATGACCATGGCAATTTTTGGAATGTCCGAGGAAAATCGACGCCGGGAAATTCAATTTCCCTCGATGATGATCTGTACCGACGGCTTCGGCCTGGCCGCTGCCGGCCCAATGGCCAAAGGCGTCCCCCACCCGCGTAATTACGGAGCGTTTCCCCGCGTCCTGGGCCGGTATGTGCGGGATCTGCAAGTGCTCAAATTGGAGGAGGCTGTTTTCAAAATGACCGGTCTGCCGGCGAAAAAACTCAGGCTGAAAGGCCGGGGTGTGATCCGGCCGGGTTTTGCAGCAGATCTCGTCGTTTTTGACCCTGCCACTGTGTCCGACCGGGCCACCTACGACAATCCGCATCAATACGCCGCCGGCATATCCCATGTCCTCGTCAACGGCCAGTTCGTCATCCAGGACGCAAACCACACACAAAAAAAGCCCGGCATCGTGCTAAACCCATTGCATTAAATGGACGAATGGCTATTGACCGGATAAGGGTTAAATGGTACTAAAATTTTCTAATGTGAACCACAATGTGGTACTTCCATTGCAAAAAAGGCGTTGTCATTCGACCGAAATTAACAAAATCGTCCTTATGATTGGAAGAGATTTGACCTCCAAGCTGAACCTACAGAGAGGTATTTTTTGTTCTGGGTAGTCATCATCCTTTCAATTCTGTTTCTGATAGGCGGCGCAGCGTTGGCGTATGTGGTGGGCGCTGCTGCCGTACTGACCTTCATCGCGAGCGACAACGCCCGTTATTTGGCGGTGCTGCCCCAGCGAATATTCAGTCAACTCGACATATTTGCTCTGATGGCCATGGTGCTTTTCATCATGACCGGGGAAGTGATGAATCGCACCGGCGTAACCCGCTATCTCATCAACTTCTCCATGTCCATCGTGGGGCGGTTCAAAGGAGGTTTGGGCCACGTAAATATTTTAACATCCATTTTTTTTGCCGGCATAAGCGGCTCGGCAGTGGCCGATGCGGCCGCACTTTCAAATACGCTCGTGCCGGCCATGCGGGAGCAGGGGTACACCAATCAATATGCGGGCGCTGTTACGGCCGCTTCCTCTGTTATCGGCCCGATTATTCCTCCTTCCATTATTCTCATATTCTACGGCGCGTGGATGCAGGTCTCTATCGGCGGTCTGTTTGCCGCCGGCATATTCCCCGGATTTTTGCTGGGGGCTGTTCTGATGCTGGCCAATGCGGTTTTTGCCCACCGCCACGGTCACCCGGGCGGCCGCGGCACACCGGTTCCGGCGTTCTGGTCCAGCCTGCTTAAATCAGTACCGGCGCTGATGTTGCCGACCATTATTCTGGGCGGCATCGTTTTCGGCATCGCCACCCCCACCGAAGCCGCCGGGGTGGCTGTAGCGGCTGCACTGCTGGCCGGTTTCTTCTACGGCGGGGTTAGTCTCAAAGTCATCTGGCAATGTTTCGAACGGTCCGCCATTTTGGTCGGATCGATATTTATGATCCTGGCTGCGGCTGCCTGCGCCGCTTACATCGGTTCGCTGGAACAATGGCCCCAACGTATAGCTGAACTTGCCATTGAAACCGGGTTGACCGGCACATCTTTTCTCCTGCTGATCAATCTGATACTCCTGATCGCCGGGATGTTCATGGATATTCCGATGGCGCTGGCTCTGCTGGTGCCGTTGTTTGGACCGGCGGCAGTGGCGCAGGGCGTTCATCCCATTCATTTGGGTATCATTCTGTGCCTAAACCTGACAATGGGACTTATCACCCCGCCCCTGGGCGGCTGCCTGATTGTTGTTTCCGCCATCTCAGGCGTAAACTACTGGACATTGGCAAAAGCGACACTGCCCTTTATCCTGGTTGAAATCGTCGTGTTGCTGGTCATCACGCTGGTTCCGTCGCTGTCGCTTTACCTACCCCGTATCTTGGGGTTTTTATAAGAAACGAAAGGAGAAAAATCATGAAGAAATCTCAAACCATCCTATGTGTTATCATCAGCCTGGCAGTAGTCCTGCTAATGGGCGGCGAGGTCTTTGCCGGAGGAGAGATAAAGCTGGCTCTGGACTGTCCGCCCGATCCAGGGAAATGCGGCACCTATCTTTGGTCTAAGACATTTGCCGACAATCTGGAATCCAAAGGAATTAAAGTCAAGCTTTACGCCAAAGACGCCCTGGGCGGCGAAGCCGAAAAACTGGATCAGGTCAGCCAGGGGCTCCTGGAAATATCCAATTCTGATCTGGCCAAAGCCGGAAGCCTTGACCCTACCATATTTGGCTTTTACCTCCCGTTTCTTTTTGAAGACATGGACCATTTTTTCCGGGTGCTCAAAAACACCGATCTTTTAGCCAAAATCAATGCCGGAACAACCAAGCGGGGTGTCCGTGTTTTGGGACTGATCCCGGTGGGAGACATGGCCGGTATCATCACCACCAAAAAATTCATCAAGACCCCCGCCGACTTCAAGGGCATCCGCATGCGTGCCCTGGATAAAAAACAGGCCAAATGGTTGGAGATCTGGGGTGCCAACGCGGTGATCATCCCATGGCCTGAAATTTATAATGCGCTGCAGACCGGCGTGGCCGACGGTTACATGAATCCGGGTTTCGTGCCGATCATGTTCAAACACACCGAGGTACTCAAATACTACTCGGACGTTAAAGTGGCTCCGGCACTTCGGGTCGCAATCGGTTCCGAAGACTGGTACAAAGGGCTGAACGATAAGGACAGGGCCATTGTCGATGGAGGTGCTGCAAAAGCGAACGCCGCTGTTCAGGCGTGGGTCAAGAAGGCGGAGGTGCAGGGTTTAGATGCCCTCAAGAAGGCCGGCATGCAGGTTTATGTCAACTCATCCGAAGAAAAGGCCAAGTTTGCTGCGTTAATCAGACCCAATTACACCGACATCGTACCTGAGAAAATTGTGACGATTTTTATTCAGGCGGCTGAGAAACAACGATAGGGGGAAGCCGATGCGCCGGGCCATTGCGTTGGTCAGCCACGGAATTGATAAATTCTGCCGGGCAGCAGGCATCGGATTCCTGAGCCTGATGCTGCTGCTGGTGCTGTTTCAGGTGCTGGCCAGGTATATCTTCCAGGCCGTGCCGGTCTGGACCGAGGATGCCGCACGCTACTGTATGATCTGGGGTGGTTTGTTCGGCGCCACGGTAGCGTTCAGGGCCGACCGCGACCCCAGGCTGATTCAGCCGCCGCAAACCGGCTCGAAGGTTCGGATCATCGGTTACGCCTGGGTGCGGTCCGTTGCTGTAGTGGTATTTCTGGGACCGGTTCTCTATCACAGTGGTCGTTTCTTGGATCGGGGTTCACATCGACTCAATGAAGGGCTGCAAATACCGATGGCTTGGATTACCGTGATCGTACCGATCGCGGTGGTAATCATTTTTATTCATCTTCTGGCCCGGCTGATCGGACCTGATACCGGTCAGTCGGACCGGAAGAGCTGAATTACCCCTGGGGTCTTCCTAATCTCGTACAAATTTCAACGGCTAAAGCAAATATGATATCAGACGCCAAATGCACAATAATGGTTCTATCGTATAGTATTTTCGCCTCAGACAAAAACTCATCATCTCCTTCCCAATATAGAGCTGCCACTGGAATATGCGCTGTTATTTCGAAGCGATATGCCGCATCTGCAATATCAAGTGGAATACCATGAAGTTGTTCGCATCTTTTCCTGAATTTTTTAATATTATTGCCGAATCGCTCAGAGATTAAATGAGTTGGTATTGCGTGAGGGCCGCGGAAAAATGTAGTACCGCCAGGAATATCTTTTTCTGATATCCATTCTCTGCTTATGTCAATTTCTTTTGATTTCAAAAGGTAATGTATAATGAAGAGATACAAATAATCATGGGGGCTTTGAGCATTTTTACCGATACGATCAATCTTAAACTCATGGGGATATATAGCGTATTCCTCACCCCACACAGATACGGTATAACACATCTTCACATCATCATATTTACATAATGCTCGCCTGCAAACATCTGCCGGATCTTGTTTGGCCAGTTCTTGAAAATGAATTTTGTCGATAAAATTTGTCATATTTTAAAATAATTAATTTATTTTCGGCCGGTAATCTCTTGTATCAAGGCAGGCATCGTAGGTCGCTCGGTCGATAGGAATCCAATCGGTCTTGTCGATCCCACGACGATTTACACTGGTTGGGCTTAATGGAAAAGCACAGGCTATTTTGATCCAACGATCCTGTTCCTGCGCAACTGTGCGAATTTCTGTGGCCACTTCTGCGAGGTCTTGATCCTGGCTAAAAATGACAGCTATATCATATTTGTTTTGATGTGCCATGCGAATAACATCGATACCTATCCGCACGTCGATTCCCTTTTCTTCTTCGACCAAAAAAGTATGCTCGGTACCGTCTAGGAGTTGAACCCGCCGGTTACGATAGCGAAGCGATCGGTGGTAGGTAATCACACCCTGCCTTCCCAACATCGCCAATTTGTGTGACCAGAAATAGTTCCAAAAAGGATTGTCCTGATGATCAGGAACTCCGGTGTAGAAACGGACTTGAGTCAAATTCCAGCCCTTTTGCATACAGATTATTTTGCCCAGGGCTGTAACATCATAATTAGGGTAGGTATGACCAAAGGATTCCCGAGCGTAGTGGTAAAGGTTCTGTCCATCTACGAAAGCCACAGTTCGTTTATTAAGGGGTTCACTGTGCATAACCCCTCCACAAGAAAATAACCCCGTCCGAGGCCTTGCGGCGTGTCAAACGGGGAACAAGTTCTTTGATATTGACATTAACAAGAGTATCCATGTCAAGAATTTTATACATTGGACAGATTAGCAGTTGGGTTTTATTATCCAATCCATGCCATCAACCGTTTAAAGGCGTCTGGATATTATATCGAATACAGCGAATAAGCTAGCAAAAACAGGAAATAATTTTTCTTTATCATATGAGGCGAAAAAAGCAATACTTTTTTTTGGGTACTTAATACGTAAGCAAAATACCTATTTTGAATGTTTATGCCATGTAAAAAATCCTTTTTATATTGATTTAAGAATTTAGGGATTCAGGAATTGCAAATTATTATCGATATTTAGCCATTAGGGCATTACGCTAAACTGTGCGCTTTTTGACTTTTTACGAGACCATCAATGTTAAGAGACGGTATCAATCCTGCTTTTTATGGTTAACGATTGACACCGAGATTAAGGTTTCCTTGTTTTCCCCATAATTTGCAGCTGATACGGATGTTTTTAAAATTTGATGGATCAGCCTTTGAAAACACCACAGATGTTTGACACCCGCGATTTGCCATATTATAAATCTATTCCATTTAAAGAATCATCTCCCGATTAGTTGTAGTTAATTAAGGCAAAATAAATGTGTTAACTCCAATTGAGCAGGCGTTATCCCATAGGATTCGAGGGGTCAGGGATTCAAGGGTTCGAGTGACACGAAGTGCATTTTTTCAAGCCGTAAGGCGCAACCATCAGCGCATAATGCTAAAAAATTACAAAGAATTGAAAGTCTGGCAAAAATCATACGAACTCTGTTTAGAGATATATAAAATAACAGCAAAATTCCCAAAGGAAGAAAGATACGGTCTAACTTCACAGATACGAAGATCGGTTGTTTCTATTCCTTCGAATATAGCAGGAGGTTATGGAAGAAAGACAACCATGGATTACCTTAGGATGCTTTACATATCTTATGGTTCTGTTTGCGAATTGGAAACACAGATATAATTAGCAGGGGATTTAGATTTAATTGAAAAAGGTGAATCGGGTACAACAAAAAAAGACATAGCAGGAATTGAAAGAATGTTAAAAGCGCTGATAAAGTCTTTAGAAAGCAAACCCTTGAACCCTGGAATCCTTGGACCCTCTTCTCCAACTAAATTGGAGAAGAACCCATTTAAATAACAAAGGGGTAGAATCCCATGAAAACAATTCAGACCGTATGCCCGCGGGATTGCTACAGCACCTGCTCTTTGGAAGCCCAGATAAACGACAATGGCCGGTTGGTGAAATTGAGCGGCAGCAGTGAAAACCCGGTAACCCGGGGATTTACCTGTATTCGCAGTCCAAAAGATTCAGACCGGGTTTATCAAAACCGCATTCTCTATCCTCAGATCCGAAACGGTTCCAAACCCGGACGGAACTTTACCCGTGCGTCCTGGAAGGAGGCATTCGACACGGTTTCCGGACAGATCAACACGGTTCTGGATCGGTGGGGACCGGAGAAGCTTTTGTTGGTACATTATGCCGGCAACATGGGGCTTTTGGTGGAGCAATTCTCCCAGCGCCTTTGGAAAGCCCTTGGCGCAACGGAAACCGATCACAGCATCTGCAGCTTATCCGGTCACGCGGGGCTAAGGCTTCACTACGGACTGGGATATGGGCTTCAACCTGAACAGCTGGTCAATCAGAAACTGATTCTGTTTTGGGGATTCAATCCGGTTGTTTCCGCACCCCACATCTGGGCTTTGGCCAACGATGCCCGCAAACAACAGGGAGCACTCATCGCGGTAATTGATTCGAGACGATCTGAAACCGCCAAAAAAGCTGATTTATGGATAGCGCCACGCCCGGAAACAGACGTGGTATTGGCCAATGGTATCGCAAATCACCTGATTCAACAAAATCAGATTGATGGCGAGTTTATCAACGCCTGGACCATCGGTTTTGATATATACAAAGAACAGGTCGAAAAATGGACTTTGGAGAAAACTGCGGCGGCAAGCGGCGTTCAAGAGCGCCGTATCGAAAAGTTGGCCCAAGTTTATGGCGAGCACAGGCCGAGCGCAACCATGATCGGCATCGGTTTCCAAAAATCAAATCAGGGTGCCCAAGCTGTTCGGGCCGTTTCCCTGCTTCCTTCACTGATAGGTCAACACCGGGGATTTTTTTATGGCAACAGCAGCGGGATAGATGTGGATACCAATTATCTGACCGGCCAAAGCCTGATCAGAAAATCACCGAAAATGACGAGTCAAGTGGCCTTAAGCGACGCTGTTTTGGCAGGGGAATTCAAGTTCATCTATGTCTACGGAACAAATCCGGCGCTGACTTTGCCGAACCAGACCGCGCTTCGCCGAGGGCTTGTAAAAAATGATGTTTTTATGGTGGTTCACGATCCCCACTGGAACGAGACGATTGAATTTGCAGACGTGGTGTTGCCTGCAACATCTTATTTGGAAAAGGAAGATATCGTCGTTCCCTGGTCCCACTGGCATGTCAGAAAATCAAACCGAGTCATCGCTCCTTTGGGAGAGAGTAAAGATGAGGTCGAGGTCATGGTGGGTCTGGCTAAACGGCTAAACATCGAATCCAAAATGGTCTATGAGCCCCCTTGGGAAGCCTTAGAAAAAGCCTTTGACGGTGCATTGGCCAAAGACACGTTCCAGCAGCTTTTGGATGGAAACCAGGTTCAGATGAAGTACAAACCTCTGGATGAATATCAGACCTCCTCAGGAAAGATAGAATTCGTTTCCGAATCGGACGGAAAAAAAGGACGTACTGATTTTCCCTATTTTGAACCTACAAAAACAGGACCTGATGAATATCTTTTATTAAACAGTGCTGTGCGAGAATACACCCACACCCAATTCCAAGATATCTTCGGCCCGATTCCGGCGATCGTGTGGATCAATCCCCAGGATGCTGAAAAAAACGGCATCAAAAACAACGACGAGGTTTTTTTAGCAAACACATTGGGTAAAATCAGCGCATCTACACAGATCACGGACGATGTTCCCGTAGGTATTTTGTGGAGTCCCAAACAGTTTCCCGGGAAAAATGGTGTGCCCTTTAATACGGTCTGCTCGAGCACGCCCCAGCATTTGGGTGGCGGGCCTGTGTTTAATTCAACGGTTGTCAGGATAGAGTCGGTCTGATTATTGGGTGGGAATTTTCAGATAGACCAATTACAGGAAGAAAATAGGGTCACACTGACGCTCTTGACGTTTTCGCCATGGAATTCTCTTATTGTGTTTAGAATGCCTTTAAAAATGACACTCGCCACAGCGGCACTGTTCTTTTTCATAACGAGTCAAGCCCTTGGAAACTCCCAGTTAAGAACAACGATCCCGTCATCACCGAATAAACTTTTGGTGATCGGTCACCGGGGAGCGGCAGGCCTGGCTCCTGAAAATACCCTCGCTGCTTTTAAAAAAGCCCTGAATCTCGGGGTGGATGCGATCGAGCTGGATGTTCACCTTTCGGCTGATAAAATTCTAGTCGTCTACCATGATTTCACGCTTAAACCGGAGATCACAAGAACATCTGACGGTGAATGGCTTGATATGTGGACCGGACTTTTGGTCAAGAACCTCTCGCTGGCGGAGTTAAAGGGATTTGATGTCGGCCGCATGAAACCGCATACCGGTTATGCAAGACGGTATCCAGATCAGACATCGGTCGATGGGGAACGAATCCCGACCTTAAAAGAAGTGATCGAATTGATTCGAAGTCTTCAGAATAAGACAACCCGGCTTTGGATTGAAATCAAAACCTCACCTGAAAATACAAAAGCCAGCCGAAAGCCTGAACCGGTGGCCCGGGCGGTCGTAAACCTCTTAAACAGAGAAAATTTTTCAAAACGTTCCAAAATACTTTCCTTTGACTGGCGCGCCCTCGTCCATGTCCAAAAAATCGCCCCTGAAATTCCGACGGTCTATCTCTCCCGCATCGGCAACCGTTTGAATAACATTAAACCGGGCCAGCCCGGACCCTCCCCTTGGACAGCCGGAATTGATATCGACAACTTTAACGGTTCAATACCCCTGGCGATAAAAGCGGCCGGGGGCCGGTTCTGGGCCCCATACTATAAATATGTTACACCCGACAATATTAGGGAAGCTCACGGGCTCGGGATAAGCGTCTTTGTTTGGACGCCGGATCGGAAACGTGACCTGCTCCGTCTCCTAAAAATGGGGGTAGACGGTATCATCACCAACCGCCCTGATATCCTAAAATCGATACTCAGAAATTGAGACAGGAACGATAGGTCAATTAATAACCTGTTGTCATTCAAAGTATGATTATTATTAATTTGACTTATAGATTAGCAAAGAATTACAAGTGCCCCCTCAATATTTGCCGGTGCATCCATCATCATGCAAGGAGAAACAATTCTGGCCATCAACGCGCAACCAGACACCCGAGGGAGGAAAATATATGGACAGAAAACCGTTGTTAAGCAGAAAAACGACCATTTCATATAAGACAGAGAAAAAAACCGTCCTGCGTGGATATAATTTGAGCGATCTGGCGGAGGAGGGGTATTCTTTTTACGATACGTTGTTTGTCCTATTCCAGAACAGAATCCCCACAGAAAAAGAAGAAAAACTTCTTAAATACGAAATGGGTGTTTTCATGGAGCACTCCATGTCACCCTCTGCGGTCGGCGCCATCGGTGTTATCGCAGGCAGGCCCAACCTGCCCTGTGCAGTCGCCTCGGCGGTGATGACGTTCGGGGGGGTTCATGGGCCGGGTGCTGCCCACGGATATATGCTCAATAAATACCTCAAACGGGCAAAGGAAGAGGGTAAATCGGTTGATGAGATGGCCAAGATCCTGGTCGATGAATATTTTGATGCCGGAAAACCGGTTATGGGGATGGGCCAGCCTCAGCATATCAATAGCGACCCCCGTGCAGAGCCGATTCACCTCAAACAGGAGGAACTGGAACTTGAGGGCGTCTATTTAGAGTTTCAACGGGCTTTAGAAAAATATTTTCATGCCCGCCGAGAAGCTGAAGGCAGATCATATGTGGGTGTAAATGTGGTCGGTTCCGGGAATACGGCGTTGATGGAGATCGGGTTTTCACCGAACGCCGGCTGGTGTATCGGAAGTGTCTCGCGAGGTTTCAGCTGCGCAGCCCATGCCTTATACAACATGAAAAAAGGACGGGCCTGGGGAGCCTCGAGAAATGAACCGATGGTACAGATGATCGATCTGTCCATGATAAAATATATCGGCCCTGAAGACAGAATCGTTCCGAAACAGACGGAACGACAAGCATATGCCAAGAAGCAGAAAAAAGATGGAGAATACAAAAAATGGGTGATCTAAACGAGATCAAAAGAAAAAGAAAAATAGGAAACCTGGATAGCCCCAAAAATCCGTTTGATTACTATGACCGGGAATACGGAACCGTTCAAAGGGACACAAAAAGAGCCCCGTTTCAGTGGGTCAGCGAAGTCGCATATAAAAATGTTCATCGCATTGTTTCCAGGGGATATGATACCACCGAGCTTATGGAGGAAGGGTACGGGGTTGTTGACATGCTTTTTGTGGATTATCAGGCTAGAATACCGACCATTGAAGAAGATAAAATGCTCAATTACGTCATGATCATGGCCCTTGAAGACGGTCTGTCCATGCCGGCGGTTTTGTCCAGAATTGTTGCCAAATCAAAGACGTTTCTGACCCAGGCATGCGGGACTTCAATTCTTGCCTTTGGGCACGCCTATGGCGCATATTCTGCTTTTGGCAACCGGTTGGAAAAATATCTAAACAGAATAGACAATGGAGAATGCTCGTTGGAAACGGTCGCAGCCTTACTGGTAAAGGAAAACCTAAATGATGAAGCCCTGGGCGTCTCCGGGCTGATGATCAAAGACGTTGCCGCCAACCGCATGTTTACGCGTGCGAAAAAGCTGGGGGTTGCCGGCAAATACACCGCCTTTACCGAGGAAATCGTTAAAGCAGCCCAAAAGATCTCTGACAGACCCGTGGATCTCGATATGCTCGGCGCCACCGGGGCAACCATGATGGATCTGGGCTTTACCCCTGAGGCGACCTGGGCCATCCTGGCGGTGACCCGCGCATTTGCTGCAGGGGCCCATTACATTGAAGAGGTCGAAAAGGGTGAATATACACGACTCGGACAGGAGCTGACCCCGAAGGAAGATTACAACGGCCCCGAAGATCGTCCGGTACCCCCCTTGAAAGACCGTACCAAATACGCCAAATCGGTAATCTGCAAGACACCGCAGGAATGGACCAATCGCTTTGAGGAGATGAAAAACATTAGCGGCAGCGGGTTCAGCATCGTTGAAGAGATCGAAGACCCCAGCGAAAAATCAGGCATAAAAAAAGTCGGAAAACTATAGGATGAAAAATATGGAAGTGGTAAAACCTGTTAAAAGAAACATTTTGTTAAACCCCGGGCCGGCGACCACATCCGACACGGTAAAATATGCTCAAGTGGTTCCGGATATCTGCCCAAGAGAACCGGAGTTCGTCGAAGTCATGGACCAGGTCCGGAAAGAACTGGTCAGAATTGTCCATGGTGATCCGGAGAAGTACACTGCGGTTATTTTTGCCGGGTCTGGAACGATTATCCAGGATGTCTGTATCAATTCACTTGTTCCTGACAAAAAAAAGATCTGCGTGGTGAATAACGGCGCTTACTCCGCCCGAATGGTTGAAATTGCAAACCATTATCATATCCCCTGCGTGAACCTGAAATTTCCGAGAACCGGTCTCCCGGTCCTTGATGTGGTCAGAAAAACCCTGGAGCAAGACAAGGAGATTGCGGTCGTCGCCACGGTTCATCATGAAACCGGAACCGGTGTCGTGAACCCGATTAAAGAAATCGGAGCGATTGCCCGTCAAGAGGGGTGTCTTTTCGTGGTCGACACCATTTCAACCTATGGGCTGAGACCGATTCGGATAGAAGAAGAGAATATTGATTTTCTCATGTCCTCTGCCCAGAAAGGGCTGGCTGCGATGGTCGGCGCTTCCTGGACCGTCGGCAGGATCGATGAGATTGAAAAATCAGATAGTTATCCTAAGCGTTCCTATTATTGCAACCTGTTCATGCAGTATGATTTTTTTAAACGGGTCGGAGAGATGCATTTTACACCGCCGGTTCAGACCATATATGCTTTGCAGCAGGCCATCAAGGAATACTGGGAGGAAGGGGAACACGCCCGTTGGGAGCGTCTGACCCAATGCTGGGAAGCCATCCATAAGGGGTTAAACGAAATGGGTCTTGAATCGGTCATCGATAAAGAGATTCAGGGACATCTGGTGGTTACAGTCAAAGCGCCAGAGAGTGAACAATTCGATTTCACTAAATTCCATGACTATTGTTACGAAAGGGGGTTTACCATCTATCCGGGAAAAATGTTCGGGGTAAAGACATTCCGGCTGTGTAATCTGGGGCAGATAACCTACAAAGACGTGGAAGACTTTTTTGTGGTTGCCAAGGACGCATTTAAAAAAATGGGATTTACGCTGCCGCTGAACCGCTAAACCACATGCATTCTTCAGAAAGGAATATGGCCGGTCATTCCGGTCAGGTGGATTGAATACCAACAGATTAAACAAGAGGGAGAACATATGATGGAAGATAATATTCAAGACATGTATCAAAGGGCCAAAAAAGCGTTTCACACCGTCGAATACTGGCCCCAGGAAAAGGTCGACGAGATGGTTCAGGCGGTAGCCTGGGAGCTTTTAAAAGAAGACGTTCGTCATAAGCTCGGCCATATGGCGGTGGATGAATCCGGTATTGGTGTAGCTGAAGACAAAGTGAATAAAATCAAGAACAAGACCTTGGGCACGTTGTGGGACCAGAAAAACATTAAGACCTGTGGCCTGATCGAAGAGAACAAGGCATTGGGTATTCGTAAATTCGCCAAACCGATCGGTGTAATTGCCAATGTTGTACCTTGTACAAACCCGGAATCTACCATCTGCTGTCTATCATTGAGCACTTTAAAGACCAGAAATGCTCAGATCGTTTCTCCTCACCCGCGGACCCAGAAAACGACTTATGAAACGGTTGTACATGTACGAAAGGCGCTTGAGAAAATCGGTGCTCCCGCAGATCTTGTGCAGTGCATCAAACAGACGAGCCATGCCAAAACCTCCGAACTGATGGCCAACTGTGACTTTGCCGTGGCCACCGGGGGTGCTGCCCTGGTCAAAGTTGTTTATGAAGCCGGTAAACCCGCCCATACCGTTGGAGCCGGAAATGTGGTATCCATTGTGGACGAAACCGCCGATATTCCCTCCGCAGCCCATAAAATCAAACTTTCAAAAATCGCCAACAACTCTGCCTCCTGCTCATCTGAAAATGCGGTTGCACTGTATGAAAGCATTTACAACGACATGCTCGACGCCCTAAAATCCGAAGGGGGATATTTATGCACCACCGAGGAACGTGAAAAACTGAGACAGTATATGTGGCCCGACGGGCAACATCTCAACAGGGATATCGTGGCCAGACCTGCAACCTTTATTGCTGAAAATGCGAGGCTGTCTGTTCCTAAAAGCACAAAATTCCTGATGGTGATTGGAGAAAAAGTCGGTTCGGAAGATCGTTTCTCCGGAGAAAAAATCTCACCGGTTCTCACCGTCTGGAAATGGACAGACTTCGATGAAATGCTTGATCGTCTGGAAAATATCCTTGCGTTTTCCGGCGAAGGCCACTCCGTATCCATCCATTCCGAGAACGATGATCGGCGGACAAAGCTCGCCCTCAGGGCCAATGTGGGAAGGGTTGTCTGCAACATGCCCCATGCGCATGCCAACAGTGGTGGCTGGAACACCGGTCTACCGGCCACAGATACGCTGGGCTGTGGCTCCTGGGCCGGGAACATCGTCAGTGAGAATATAAACTGGAGTCACTTCCTCAATTATACCTTGCTGTCGATTCCCAAAGAAGAGTACATCCCTTCTGAAGCGGAGCTATGCGGCGACTATCTGGAGAAGTGGGGTCGGGTTTAGAACTTCAACTTTCACATCCGGTTTCAAAATCTTTTTTGAGCGGCTGTTTTTCAGATCGTTTTTCCCGAAAGGCTGAACCATGCCATGATAAAAGCGGTTATCTTTGATTTTGGCCAGACATTGGTAGATTCCGCAAATGGATTTCGCAAAGCAGAAAAAGATGCACAGGCCAAGATATTTTCGAATCTCAGCCTGACACTGCAGGAGGATTTCTTAACAAATTACCGCCGATTCAGAAAAGAACTACATGAACAATCGATTTTCTCCAGGATGACGCTCTGGAAAGAGGTTTATTTCTATTATAGCCAAGAGCCGGACCCATGCCTGATCGAAACATGGGAGAAGGAATATTGGATGATGGTAAGAGCCCATACAACTCTTTTCCCAAAAGCCGAGCCTGTTCTAAAATCCCTGGCCGGTAAATACAAGGTTGCCCTTATCACCAACACCCAGGGTCAACTTGGGTACGGGACCCATCGCATGAACATGTTCCCGGAACTGGAACCGTATTTTGAGGTTGTCATCGTAGCGGGTGAGGGGGGAGTACCCCCGAAACCTCATCCGGAGGCATTTCACCTCTGTCTAAAAAATCTGCATGTTTTACCCGCAGAGTCGGTATATGTCGGCGATGACTGGCGAATCGATATCTGCGGGGCTGGGGATGCCGGATTGCACCCTATCTGGCTGCAGCACCATAACGTTCATCGAAACTGGCCGGAAGTCAAGACATCCATTCCGGTCATCCATCGGTTGGATCAACTGCTCGATCTCGAAACGCTTCTCGGTGAAACATGAAAGACCCTGCAGAACCTGGCATCGAAGCCAGTCTGAAACGCAGGATTCCCATATACACTTATGGTCAAGGACCCGAGTCAAATCACCGGGGCATCATCCTGGATTTTTTAGTCGAAAAATAATCGATGTTGAGCCCATCTATATTTATTTAACAGCACCCTTTACTTTTTTCCGAAAATTTAGCTTGACAGTCGGGTCGAATTTCATCATCTCTTATACCTATTTTAACAATCAGCTGTTTTGTCAGTTCGTTTTATCCAAATACGGACCTCAAACAGGATTTTTAGAATCTCAATAAGTCAGCGATGGAATTGCATAATGACGCCTAAAAACAAAAAGAATATTCTTCTTCAAACCTTGCTCATTTTGATGTTGAGCATGGGCATGTTATTGCAGGGTTGTGGTGGAAAAGAAGAGGAGACGCAGAACCAACCTACGGCCAAAAAGGAAGAGAGAGAGCTTCCTGCGATTGTAATTACGGAACCGCGGTTTACGGAATTGGATAAAACCACTTCATCCACCATCAGTCTTGCCGGTTTGACCGTCAAGAATCTCGAAAGTATCCAGTGGGAAAACGACAGGGGAGGCAACGGCATCGCCAACGGTACCATAAACTGGCGGGTACCTGAGGTGACCTTGCAGCCCGGAGAGAATACGATCACCGTCAGCGCCAGGGATCTCGACACAGGTGAAGTTTACACCACCCAGTTGAAAGTCACATATGAACTCGTAGAGCTTTTGGGGAACCTGATTATAAAACCGGATACTATTTATATAGATGAAGAAAATGAGATGGTTGCCCAAATTTCTATCACGCCAAACCCGAAACTCAATAAAAATAAAGTGGAAATTTACCGAACCTATAAAGATGGCAAAAATATGTATCTACTGGGGTTGCTCACAGACAACGGTGATTTAAAAAACGGAGATCAAGTGGCGAACGACAACATATGGAGCTGCAAATTTGTCTTAGCAAGGGGCAAAGAGGCCCAGGAAGGATTAAAACGTGTCGGGCAGACCGCAGATGAACTCAGTCAGTTATGGGGACTGTTTGACAAGGATGTGGGAACCCAAATTTCCCTGAGAGTGGATGCCTATCTCCTTGAAAAAGATGAAAGCTTTGCCACCATTTATAGCAACATTGCAAGTGTCCATGTCCAGAACCGTTAATCTATACACAGTTCTCTGCGAAAGGGGGTGATATTTAGAAAAGTATTTTTTCCCTATAACCAGAAACAAAACAAAGGAGGGTTCTTCGATGAAAAAGATAAGCATCGTATGTTTGAGTTTTTTTCTGATTGTTTTTTTAGGAACACCGGTTTTCGCGGCTGAATGCGAGAATCCTGACGCACTGACCTTTTCCATTATTCCCACCGAAGAGACTATTCAGGAGTTGACCATTTACAAACCGGTCATCGACTACCTTTCAAAAAAAACAGGGAAAAAGGTAGAATTTTATATGCCAACCTCCTATTCCACCGTTGTTGAAGCCATGATTAACAAATGGGTCGATGTGGCGGTTTTAGGACCGTACTCATATGTGATTGCCCATGAAAAAGATCCTGACATCATGGTTTTTACTACCTATGCAAAAAGACCCGGTCATATCGTTGAAGAAGGTCCGGGTTATAAGGCAGTTCTAATCACCAAAAAGGGCAGTGGGTTAACTTCTTTAGATTCCATTAAGGGTAAAGTACTCGCCCTGACGGATCCGGGAAGCACCTCTGGAAACCTGTTCCCACGGGTTGTTTTTTCGAAAGACATACTCAAAGACGCTCCTCTGGAATCGTATTTCGAAAAAGTCGTTTACTCCGGTGGACACGACCTTTCCACAATGGCGATCTATGATGGAAAAGCAGACGCTGCCTTTGTCGCTACCCATCGATTTGATAATGTTATCGATCGAGGCATGGTTAAAAAAGAAGATTTTAACTATCTATGGTGGTCTGCAACCATCCCTCAAGATCCCTTTGCCTACCGAATGTCCCTGTGCCCTGATTTAAGGGCAAAGATAGATGAGACATTTTTAACGTTGCATAAAGTGCCTGAAGCCAAAAAATGGTTGGATAATGTGAAGTCGAACAAAATGGTGAAAATGACCGATTCGGATTACGATGTTATTCGGATTTTGAAGAAGGCCAAAGAAGCCAAAAAGAAGAAAAAAAGCTAGACCGATATTCAGTCGTTTATTCAAGGGCGGCAATTTGCCGCCCTCACTTTAGCCTCATTAAGACTACCTTATTGGGGAGAATCTATGGCAACACTTGAAGTCAGGGATCTTCGAATACGTTACAGTCGATCCGGACCGGAGATTTTAAAAGGGATCAGTTTCAATGTGGAGCAGGATGATTTTTTTGCCATCATCGGGCCGAGTGGTGCTGGAAAATCGACCTTGATACGATGTATTAACCGTCTGGTTGAGCCGGATAGCGGCACCGTTATTCTAAATGGAAAAAATATTACAAAAGCAGGAAAACGAGAACTGAGAAAAGCCCGTCGGAACATGGGGATGATTTTTCAGGAGTTCAACCTGGTGGAAAGAATGTCTGTTATGGACAATGTCCTCTCCGGTCGATTGGGTTACATCGGTAATGTGAGAAGCCTTCTTCGACTCTATCCGAAATCAGACATCCAAAAGGCTTTAGAGTTATTGGAGAGGGTCGGATTGGGCGATTTTGTCGACAGAAGGGCTGACGCGCTCAGCGGCGGTCAACGACAGCGAGTGGGAATTGCCAGGGCGCTCATTCAACAGCCACAACTTTTGCTCGTGGACGAACCCACCTCCAGCCTCGATCCCAAGATTTCTCGTGAAGTCATGGGGATGATCAAAAACATGTCAAAGGAGGTCGGCGTACCGGTTTTGTGTAACATCCATGATATTCAACTTGCTTTGGATTTTTCAAACAAGGTCATCGGTCTTCAAGACGGCATTAAAAAATTTGAAGGACCGACAAATGAGGTGGACAAGAGCACTCTCGAAAAAATCTATGCCATGGAAATACTGTAAAAAGGGCCCTGAAAATGACGCAACCCGCAATTGAACAAAACCTCAAAAAAATTCTTTTCAACAGGAAAAAATACAAGACTTTCCGGTATTCTTTTTATTTTTTGTTAATCCTTTTGGTCATCGCGAGCATCCAAACTACGATTATCATGGATACCGATTGGGACCGGATTGGAACATTTGGGTCGATAGTAAAAGCACTGGCGCGATTTTTTCCCCCTGATATTTCTTTGTTCAAACATCTTATCCGACCGACCATCGAAACATTTATGATTGCAAGCCTCGGCACCATCCTTGCCCTCATCCTGTCGATTCCTGTTTCCTGGTTTGCCGCCCATAATATTACACCCTACAAACCGATCACATACCCTATCGGACGTGCCATGATGACCCTGTCGCGTTCTGTGCACGAAATTGTTTGGGGATTGATATTCGTGGCAGCTGTCGGCCTTGGTGCATTTCCAGGAATTCTTGCCGTGGGTATGCGATCGATCGGTTTCATAGCAAAACTGACTGCTGAAGCCATTGAGGATATCAACCCGGGTCAAATAGAAGCGATCCGGGCAACCGGTGCTTCCGGGTTTCAAATCATCTTGTTTGCTGTGATCCCCCAGATCTTACCGGTTTTTATCGGAAACACCATTTTTCAATGGGATATTAACATTCGGCGAGCGACAATCATGGGCCTTGTTGGTGCCGGTGGTTTGGGGTTAACATTTCACAGACAGTTGGTGATGTATAATTATGGTGGTGTGACGACCGTCATCATTGCGATTCTCTTTCTCATCGCCATTGGGGAAGTGGGATCATATTTTAGCCGCAAAGCAATTATTTAAATATAACAAAGCGAACTCAACAGATCAAAAGGATCTCGTATGACCTCAAGCACCATTGATAAGGCGGCCGGTCCCGTAAAAGCCTGGAGCCGATTTAAATATCCTCAGTCTTTGATCAAATATGGCATCACACTGATCATATTGGTCTTCATCGTTATTTCCATTGATTATTTGAATATTCACCTCAACCGGCTTCTGACCATGTTTCCCCGGTTGGGAAATCTTTTTGGAAATCGATACTACCCCCCGGACATTCCCTACATTCTCGACAGTGAATACCTTGGCTATGTTTATGAAACCGTTAAGATGGCATACCTCGGTGCGCTTTTTGGCATCGTCCTTGCGATCCCTCTTTCCTGGTTTGCTTCATTTAACATGACCCCCAACAAGCGGTTTCTTTATCCCATCTCCCGGTTTATACTCATGCTTTGCCGGGCGGTTCACGAAATGATTTGGACCATTCTTTTCGTGACGATTTTAGGGTTTGGCATGCTTCCCGGTGTCATGGCGCTCTCACTGTTTAGCCTCGGGTTCACCGGGAAACTTTTTTCCGAGGAAATCGAATCGATAAACCGGGGTCAGGTGGAAGCCCTTCAGGCAACCGGGGCAAACCATATACAAGTATTTATATATTCGGTTTTACCACAAGTCAGGGTGGCGTGGACAGGTATTTCGATATACACATGGGATGCAGCATTTCGAGCGGCCACCGTGGTCGGGTTCTTCGGCGCCGGTGGGATGGGCTGGTACTTAAGAAGAACGACCCAACAAATTCAGAGCCACCGCGTGGCGGCGATACTGCTTTCAATTGTTTTTCTCGTTGTCATTTCAGAAATAATTTCCGCCTGGGCCAGAAATAAAGTCGGTAAAGCCTAAAACACATTAATTGTTTTCAACCCTGTGGCTTTTTTGAGGAGGTTTTATAAATGGACAAAATCAGTATGGTCATGTTCGATCTTTCAGGAACGACTGTTTACGATGATACTGGTGTGCGGGATTGCTTGTATAAAGCAGCAATGGAGTTTAATCTTAAAACCACGCCGGAAGAAATATTACTCCATATGGGGACAAATAAGATTCATCTCTATCAATATCTCATCGCCAAAGCGCAGGGAAAAGAAATCGATTTCAAAGATTTCGAGAAAACCCAGGACCCGGGTACATATGAATCGGCAAAAAAAATTTTTAATCGATATGAGGAAATCATGATCGCGCACTATAGATCCGAGGTCAAAGAAGTTCCCGGAGCATCGGACACATTCCGATGGTGCCATGAGCACGGGATAAAAGTGGCGACCGATACAGGGTTCCATCGACAGATCACGGAGGCAATTATGGAAGGGCTGGGGTGGGTCAGAGATGGATTGGTGGATATCTCTGTGGATGTGCAGCACAGCCCTATGGATCGTGGAAGACCCGCACCATTTATGATTTTTTATGCCATGACTCAGCTCGATGTTCAGAGCGTCCATGAAGTTATAAAAGTTGGAGATACGCCGGCGGACATGCTTGAAGGCCGAAACGCCGGTTGTCGCGGGGTTGTGGGAGTTCTCAGCGGCCCCCGCCCGGTGACTGCCTGGGGAAAATATTGGCATACACATGTCATTCCCAGCGTAAAAGAACTCCCGGATCTGATTGAATCTGAATTTAAATAACCTTTAGCTCTAACTTTACCAATCCTAATCCCCATCAAAAGCGATGGGGTTTTATTTATTTAAAGAGCAGTTTATGAACAACAGATGGGAAGGATATTTTCATTTGGGCATTGTCTATCCCAAGCTTTTTACCCATGCCAATTCAGGAGAAGGACCCATCATCGAAACCCTGTCATGGTTATTGCATGACCCCTTTTTCACCGCCATGGAAATAGCCTGGATAAAAGATGATCAGATTCGTCGACAGGTTCGAGACTTGTTGGAGTTGAGCGCGATGGAAATCCTTTACAACGGCGCACCAGCCATCCGGGGGATGAGGATAAACCTTTGCAGCCTTGATTCAGGCCAAAGGAAGGAGTCGATTGTCAATTTTAAGAAAGTTATCGACGAAGCATATTTTTTGAATGCCAAGATCCTTCATTGCGTAAGCGGCCCGGATCCCGGCCCTTCACATAGAAAAGAAGCAAGGGTCAATTTAATTGATTCTCTTCAACAACTCTGCCGGTATTCGGATGAGAAGACCACGGAATATACATTGATCCTTTCTTTGGAAAACAGTGATCGGGATGTCGACCGCAAGGCATTCCTCGGTCCTACCCACGAAACGGTTGAACTGGCCGCTGAGATTCGCAAGGACTTTGACAATTTCGGCCTCCTTTTGGATCAAGCTCATTTTCCCTTGATGCGGGAAGATCCGGCAGAATCACTTGCCATGGCCAAAGGTCTGTTGACCCATGTTCATATCGGCAATTGTTATTCAAAGGATCGCTCCAAGCCTCACTTTGGCGATAAGCACCTCCCCTTTGGTGTTCCGGATTCGGATATCGGCGTGAAGGAACTGGCTGACTTTCTCAGGAAACTCAAGGAAATCGGTTTTTGGGGGGAAAGCCCGCTTGACAGAACGCCCGTGATAAGCTTTGAAGTCGGACCTTTTAGAAAGGAATCCCCTGAATTGATTCTTGCGAATGTCAAACGTGTCTTTACCCGGGCCTGGTCCCTTGTTTAAAAACCATGGGGGCTCAATGAAAGTCGTTATTGTGGGAGAATTTTCAGAAGCATCTAAGAAGTCGATAGAGGGTGAATTCCCATCCAGTTGGGAAATCGCTATCGTGGACCGTAGAGAAATCAAGGGCGAGCTAAAACACGCTCAAGTGATTATCCCCGAACACATTCAGATCGATGGGCCATTACTCGATGGCGCCCGACACCTCAAACTGGTTCAAACCGGAGCCGGTTTTGACAATGTCGATATTGACGCCTGCGCCCAAAGAGGTGTCTACGTTGCCAATGCAGCCGGGGTGAATGCTGCCGCGGTTGCCGAACATGTCTTTGCCTTCATTCTTTGCTGGTACAAGAATCTGACTTACCTTGACAGGCGCTTAAGACAGGGAGAATATGACGTCAATTACACCGGGGCAGAACTCGCGAACAAGGTCATCGGCATAATCGGCCTTGGAAATATCGGCCTGTATGTGGGCCGTTTGGCAAAAGCGTTTGGCATGCGCACACTGGGATATGATATTCGACCCGGCGAAACGAGCACCGATATTGAAAGAACCGACCTTGCAACCCTTTGTAAACAATCAGACATAATTACCCTGCATGTCTTTCTTAATGATCAAACACGGCATATGATCAGTTCCGATCAGTTGGCCATAATGAAACAAGATGTTTTTTTAATCAATACTGCGCGCGGACCGATCATTGACGAGGAGGCATTGATCGAGGCGCTAAAGGAAAAAAGAATCGGCGGCGCCGGGATTGATGTTTTTGAAAATGAGCCCTTACCTCCTGATAGTTCCCTTCGAAAATTGGACACCGTCATTCTAACACCGCATACAGCCGGCATGCCGGATGGATTAAAATTCCACAAAAAACGGTATGAATTTTTTGTGGATAACATCCAACGGGTCTTGATTGGGAAGAAACCACACAATGCTTTAAATCAAATTTAATAGTGCAAAAAAACATGAGAATTTGTAACTGAGAAAGGGAATAAGATGCCCGATTACGCCAGAGCGGCAGTTATGACCGCCCCCAAAAAAGATTTGGAGATCCGGGAATACCCTCTTCCGCAGGTTGAGAAGGATTGTATTTTGGTGAAAATTACCTGTTGTACGATTTGCGGATCAGATGTGCACACCTGGTTGGGCCGGCGAGAGGGTCCCACGCCCTGCATTCTGGGCCATGAAATCGTTGGCAAAATCCAAGTGCTGGGAGACGGTGTGACCCATGACTCCGGAGATCGGCCCTTGGCCATTGGGGATAGAATCACCTGGACGATCATGGACAACTGTGGGAAATGCTACTTTTGTCGGGAAAAAGGGTTAATGATGAAATGCCGCCACCTCAAGAAATATGGCCATGACAGCTGCGCTGAACCGCCCCATTTTATCGGCGGATTTGCAGAGTATTGCTATATCACCCCTGGAACCTGTGTCATCAAGGTCCCGGATACGCTGACCGATGAGGAGGTCGCACCGGCAAACTGCGCTCTGGCAACGGTTGTCGCCGGATGGGAGGCCATCAGCATAGAGCCATTTGAAAATGTTTTGATTCAAGGCGCTGGTGCACTTGGATTTTATGCAGCCGCCCTGGCGAAAAATTATGGAAGCCACCGGATTATTGTGACCGATATCCTTGATCACCGATTGGAATTTATCAAACGTTTTGGCGCCACCGATGTCTTGAACACGCGAAACATGAAGGACCACGAAATCGTAAAAGCCATTCAAAGCCTGACCGATGGGTTCGGTGTCGATTGCACAATGGAGGTCGCTGGAGTTCCTTCCCTTATCCCTCTTGGTTTGAAATGTCTGAGAATCGGCGGACGTCTGGTTGAGATCGGTAATTCCTTTCCAGGTGCGACCTTTTCATACGATGCATGTGACATGGTTTTTAGACGGCTGACCCTTAAAGGTATTCATAACTACGATACCAAACACCTGC
>Ga0255052_10000860_pt1 | contig 23718 bp, 24 predicted proteins | sample JV7_2_21_MG_FD_188632 | JGI IMG/M metagenome (GOLD analysis project Ga0255052, IMG submission 188632) | Seawater microbial communities from Jervis Inlet, British Columbia, Canada - JV7_2_21 | ecosystem: Environmental > Aquatic > Marine > Inlet | place: Canada: British Columbia | collected... | reverse complement strand
ACGCCCGCCGCGGCGAGAAGGATCGCGCCATAGTCGCCGTCGCGCAGCTTGCGGATTCGCGTCGGCACGTTGCCGCGCAGGGCGCGCACCACGATCTCCGGGCTTAAGGCCAGTGCCTGGGAGGCGCGGCGCAGAGACGAGGTTCCGAGAACGGCGTCCGCAGGCAGCCCGAGTGGATCGGCGTGGTCCCTCGCGAGGAAATCTCGCCTGGCGAGCAGGAGATCGGCAGCGTCCGCCCGTTCCGGGATGGCGATGATTTCCAGACCCTCCGGTTCCTCGGTCGGCAGGTCCTTGAGGGAGTGGACGACCAGGTCGACCTGGCCTGCAACGAGGGCGTCCTGCAGCTCTTTGGTGAAGAAGCCCTTGCCCTCCATTTTTCGAAAGGCCACGTCCTGGATGCGATCGCCCCGGGTCTTGACAATTTCGATCGTGCATTCGACGTCCAGCCGCTCGGAGACAAGACCGGCGACGTGGCGTGCCTGCCACAGGGCAAGATCGGAGCCCCGGGTGCCGAGGCGAAGAGGTCTGGGAGCACTCATTCCTTATCGCCCTCGCCGGACCCGTTGTTGTTCTCGAGCCCCTTGAGGAAGCCGTCGATCACCGCGCTCGAGTGATTGACCGCGGCGGCCTTGAGCCCTTTCAGTGGGACCTGTACCAATCGTTTGACGAGACCGGCGGCCAACCGCTCAACCGCTTTGCGGTCCGACTCTTCGAGGTGGGCGAGCTCCTTGGCGAAGCTGTGGCGAACGGCGCGCTCCGCCATTTCCGCATACGACTTCTGGATGCTGCGGGCGGCCGGTGACAGCGCGCGGTCGAGGAGGCGGCGACGTAGGATCGTGAGCTGGTGTTCGACGAGCTTTTCGCAACGGTCCATCTCCTCGAGGCGGCGTTGGCGGTTGATCTCCGCCTCCTCGCGCATTTCCTCGATTCCATGCAGCACGACACGGGCCAGGCTGCCCGATTCGGGCGCCACGTTTGGAGGCATTGCGAGATCGATCACCAGAAGCTCTTCACCGTCGGGTAGGCGATCACGGGCCGAGATCACTCTCTGACGGTCGAGCAACGCTTCCTGGGAGGAGGTGACGGCAATGATGGTGCCGACCGCAGGTGGGTCGGCGATCGCTTCCTCGAGTGGAATCGTCGAGATGAAAGGGTCTCCTTCGGCCATTGCCTGAGCACGGGCGGGCGTGCGGTTGGCCACAACCACGGGACGCGCATCATCGTTGGTGCGGACCAGCTTCAGGGCCTGTCGTGCCATCTCGCCGGCGCCGAGAATCAAAACCGGCGCCGATGAAGCGTCGAGATGCTCGTTCAGCTTCCGTTCGACCAGGGTCACCAGAGAAACCGGTCGTCGAGTGAGTTCGGTTTCGGTGCGGACTCGCTTGGCGAGGTGGAAGGACTCGTGGAATGTCTGGTCGAGGATGCCGCCGAGCAGGCCTGAGTTGTGGGCGATCTCGTGCGCCTCCTTGGCCTGCCCCGTGATCTGCGCTTCGCCGACCATCATCGAGTCGAGTGCCGAGGTGACTCGAAAAAGGTGCCGTACCGCCGACGGCCCGAAATGGACGTAGAGGCTGTCGTCTTCCGGCAGCTGACATTGACCGTCGGTGAGATCGGCGAGACTGCGGCGAAGGTGGAAGAGCAGGGGATTGGTGTGGATCCGCGTCTCCCCGCGGAAGTAGAATTCGACCCGGTTGCAGGTCCCGAGGTAGACGAGCTCGGAGAAACCCGCAAGACGGGCGAACTCGACCAGGTTCTCGCGTGGAAAGTCGGCCGGCAGAGCGGCCGCCGCGAGCTGGTCGACATGCACGGTGCGATACGAGGCGCCGACGACGCCGATACGATCCAAACCCAGTGCCTCCCGGCAGGATTCTACGACACAACGTGGCGCAATTCAGTCACCGAGGGGTAAAACTCGCCTCAATTGGGCCCAGTGGCCTCCGAAACGCTTTTCCCAGGGGTTGTTTTTCCGGGTTTTTCAGTCCAATAAAATGAACCAAGGGGGGTGGCCTCACAGAGCTTGAGAAAAATTTCACAGAACCGTTGAGAATTTTCGGCGACAGGGGTAAGCTCGGTGCGGCAGCGCAAAGCGGGTACGATGCTCGCTTGTCCGAATCGATCCAAACTGGGGGTAGCAAAGGGCCTATGAGTCAAGCCGTAGGTTTCATCAGGTCGACGCTGGGCAAGAAGATCTTGATGGCCGTCACCGGCATCATTCTCTTCGGTTTTGTGGTCGGCCACATGCTCGGCAATCTGCAGATTTATCTCGGGGCGGAACGGCTCAATCACTACGCGGAGCTGCTGCAGGCGAACAAGCCGTTTCTGTGGACGTTTCGCTCGGTGCTTCTGTTCTGTGTCGGCGTTCACATCTGGGCGGCGGTGTTGGTCTGGCTGCGCAACCGTTCGGCCCGCCCGGTCAAGTACAAGATCTTCCAGCCGCCGGGGTTGGACTATGCCGCGCGTACGATGGTGTGGAGCGGCCCGATCATCGCCCTCTTCATCGTCTACCATGTGCTCGATTTCACGGTCGGCTCGACCAACCCCGATTTCATCAAAGGCGAGGTTTATCACAACGTGATAGCCAGCTTCAGCAACCCGGTCATAGCAATCATCTACATGGCCGCAAACCTGTTGCTGGCCTTCCACCTCTACCACGGGCTGTGGAGCCTCTTTCAGACCTTCGGTTGGGACCATCCGCGTTTCGGATGGATCCGGCGAGCGCTTGCGATCTTCTTCTCGGTGCTCATCGGCACCGGCAATATTTCCATCCCGTTGGCGGTGCTGACGGGCGTGGTTCGGTAGGGAGGTGACGGGATGAAACTCGATGGACGCGTTCCGTCAGGCCCGCTGGCCGACAAGTGGCAATCGTTGCTCGACGAACTCAAGCTGGTGAGCCCGGCGAACAAACGCAAGCACACGGTGATCGTCGTCGGCACCGGCCTCGCGGGTGGCTCGGCGGCGGCAAGTCTCGGCGAGCTCGGCTACAAGGTCAAGGCGTTCTGCTACCAGGACAGCGCACGTCGCGCCCATTCGATCGCCGCCCAGGGCGGCATCAATGCGGCCAAGAACTACCAGAACGACGGCGACACGGTGTTCCGGCTGTTCTACGACACCATCAAGGGCGGTGACTACCGGGCTCGTGAAGCCAACGTCTACAGGCTCGCTGAGGTCTCCAACAACATCATCGACCAGTGCGTGGCGCAGGGAGTCCCGTTCGCTCGCGAGTACGGCGGCTACCTCGCCAACCGTTCTTTCGGCGGCGCGCAGGTTTCGCGGACTTTCTACGCCCGTGGCCAGACCGGACAGCAGCTCCTGCTTGGTGCGGTCTCCGCGCTCAATGCGCAGGTCGCTGCGGGCACGGTGGAGCTCGACATCCGCACCGAAATGCTCGACCTGATCGTCATCGACGGTCGCGCCCGCGGCATCGTGACCCGCGACATGGTGAGCGGTGAGGTCAAGTGTCATGTGGCCGATGCGGTGCTCCTGTGCACCGGCGGCTACTCGAACGTCTACTTCCTTTCCACCAACGCCAAGGGATGCAACGTGACCGCGATCTGGCGGGCGTACAAGCGGGGCGCCGGCTTTGCAGGCCCGTGCTACACCCAGATCCATCCCACCTGCATCCCGCAGTCGGGCGATTACCAGTCCAAGCTCACCCTGATGTCGGAGTCGCTGCGAAACGATGGCCGGGTCTGGGTGCCGAAGGCGGTGGGTGACGAGCGTGCGCCCGGCGACATCCCCGAGGACGAGCGCGACTACTATCTGGAGCGGATCTATCCGTCCTTCGGAAATCTCGTTCCGCGCGATGTGGCGTCGCGCAACGCCAAGAACGTCTGCGATGAGGGACGCGGTATCGGCTCGACCAAGCGCGGCGTCTACCTGGACTTCGCCGACGCTATCGAGCGCCTCGGCGAGGACGTCATCCGCGCCCGCTACGGCAATCTTTTCGACATGTACGAGATGATCACCGGCGAAAACCCGTACGAGGCACCGATGCGGATCTACCCGGCGCCGCACTACACGATGGGCGGCCTGTGGGTGGACTACTACCTGATGAGCACCATTCCCGGCCTCTTCGTACTCGGCGAGGCCAATTTCTCCGATCACGGTGCGAATCGGTTGGGCGCCTCGGCCCTCATGCAGGGTCTGGCAGACGGCTACTTCGTGATTCCCTACACCCTTGGCGAGTACCTGGCGAGCGCCAAGCTCGAAGCGGTCAGCGCAGACCAGGAGGAGTGCACAGCGGTCCGGCGCGAGGTCGGAGAGCGCACCGAGAAGCTGCTCTCGATCAACGGCTCGCGGTCGGTCGACTCGCTCCACCGCGAGCTCGGCATGCTGATGCTCGACCAGTGCGGTATGTCCCGCAACGAAAAGGGCCTCTCCGAGGCCATCGACAAGATCCGCGCGCTCAAGGCCGAATTCTGGTCCGATGTTCGAGTGCCTGGTGACGGTGAGAGCCTCAACCAGGAGCTCGAAAAGGCCGGTCGTGTGGCGGACCTCTTCGAGCTCGCCGAGCTCATGTGCCGGGATGCCAGACACCGCAATGAATCGTGCGGCGGCCACTTCCGCGAGGAGTACCGGACCGAGGAGGGCGAGGCCCGGCGCGACGACGAGAACTTCACCAACGTCACGGTGTGGGAGTACAAGGGCGAGGACTCCGACCCAGAAGCACATGTCGAGGATCTGGACTTCGAAACCGTGCAGCCCACGCAGAGGAGTTACAAATGAAGCTGACCCTGCATGTCTGGAGGCAGAAGAACGCGCAGGACAAGGGCGGTTTTCAGACCTACGAGCTCGAGGATGTCAATACCCACATGTCCTTTCTCGAGATGCTCGACGTTCTCAACAGTGATCTGATCGACAAGGGCGAGGAACCCATTCACTTCGAGCACGATTGCCGCGAGGGCATCTGTGGCGCGTGTGGCTTCGTCGTCAATGGGATCGCACAGGGCCACCAGAAGGGCAGTACCATCTGTCAGCTCCACATGCGGCATTTCAACGACGGCGACGAAATTACCATCGAGCCGTGGCGGGCGAAGGCCTTTCCGATCATCAAGGACCTGGTAGTGGACCGCTCTTCCTTCGACCGCATCCTGCAGGCCGGCGGCTTCGTTTCCATCCGCGCGGGCAGTGCTCCGGATGCCAACGCCATCCCGATTCCGACCGAGACCCTCGAGCACGCGATGGACTTCGCCGAGTGCATCGGCTGCGGCGCCTGCGTCGCCTCGTGCCCGAACGGCGCGGCGATGCTCTTTGTGGGCGCCAAGATCTCCCACCTGGCCTTGCTGCCTCAGGGAATGCCGGAGAAGGCGAGGAGGGCGTTGAAGATGGTCGAGGCGATGGAGCGTGAGGCCTTCGGCGCCTGTACCAACTTCACCTCGTGCGAGGCGGTGTGCCCGAAGGAGATCTCGATCTCTGGCATTGCGAGGATGAACAAGGACTATCGGCGCGCTTCGTTTGCCGGTGCAGCGGCTCCGCACGGTAAGAAACGCTAGATCGACTCGCAACAGCAAACACGGGCGCGCTTCGGCGCGCTCGTTTTTTTGGTGCTCGATCCTCGATTCTCGATACTCGATCCACCCACCCACCAGATTCTCGATCCTTGATACTCGATTCTCGTTTCCCCGCCCACCCCAGGTTTTCCCGCAGATGACGCAGATAGAGCCCAGGCCGTTTTCTGTTGTAATCTGCGTCAATCTGCGTGACCTGCGGGCAGATTAATCAATACGAGAGGAGGCGCAGCTTTTCCTTGGAGGAAGACCGAACCAGTGCCGGTATCGAGTATCGAGCGACGAGTATCGAGTATCTGTGCAGGAGGGCGTTACCCGAGGAGGGACGTGATGACGATCCCTGCGACCATGATCAGGAGCGCGGCGCCGAGAACAGCCATCGCAATTTCGCCGGGAGAGTACTTCGCGTCATTTTTTGCCGGGCCAGTCTGAGGCTGCGGGCGTGCCTTCTTCTTTTTCTTGCGTGGTTTCTTTGACATGGTGCCTTCATTTTACTCGATCGTTGGTTTCAGAGTGGTCGGTTCTCTCAACAGATGCTCGATGCTGGATACTCGATCCTCGATCCACTCACCACTAGTTTTCCCGCAGATAACGCAGATAGAGCTCAGGCCGTTTTGTGCTGTTATCTGCGTCAATCTGCGTGATCTGCGGGGGAGTTTTTGAGCTTTTGGGGCAGGCAGGGTTTCAATGGGCGGAATGACATACCTTTTTGTCCTGTCGAGCATCGAGCATCGAGTATGTTGTGTTTGTTGGAATCAAGATCCTGACTCCACGTACTGTTTACTGTGAGCCGAATAATGACTTCGCTGGTCAGACTATTCGGTGAGGAGCTGCCCCGGGGTTCCCTGAACCCCGGAGACAGCTATAAAAAGGTAGGTATAATGGCGGGTATTATTGGTAGGTCGATACTGGATGGGGGCAGAAAAGCTGCCCATACAAGGTGGGCATGCAGCCAGCCTTTGAAGCCTTCCGGGCTCCCTCGTAATGAAACGAGCAGGGATTCAAGACTGATAACGACATGGCGATATATTTATACGCAATCTGCGTGCCCGATTTATGTAACGTTTTGTGGCGTACAGTGTGTCCGAATGGCACGGCACGGTGTCTCAGTGTCCGCCTGAAGTAACAGGGAGGCGTGAAATGAACGAAGAATTGGAGAGAGCGCGCGAGCGCCGCAATATTCTGGAACGGCTCGGGTCGAAAATCCCGGGGTTCAGCGGGTACCTCGAGCGCGAAATGCGGCGCGAGGTGGACAAACTCCAACGCGACTGGCTGGCAGACCAGGTGGACCGGGCGCGATTCGCCATCAACGGCAAGATTCGCGAGTGGTCGCGACAGGGTCGCCTGGAAAACCTCGATCGGGCCAGCAGCATCGAAAAGTTGCTCGATCGAATGGCCAATCGGATCCGCCACGCGGATTACGGTTCGTCGGGCTTCTTCGACGCGGTCAAGATCGGCGAGGCGGAGCTCGATCGGCTCTATGAGTTCGATCTCGCCCTCACCGATACCGTCGAGTACCTCGCTCTCCAGGTGGAACAGCTTCCGGAGACCGCGGATGAGCAGATGCTGAACCGCCTCCATGATGCAGTCGAGGGGGCGGATAAGAAGTTCGACGAGCGGGCGACAGTCTTCGAAGACGTGACCCGGACAGGAGGTGCATGATGGCACTGTTGGAGATTATCGAACACCACGATCCGAGCGGTGAGGAGATCGTCTATCGTTTTCCGCCGGAAGGCAGCGCAGACATCAAGCTCGGGGCGCAGCTCGTGGTCCACGAGGCACAGGAGGCGGTGCTCTACCGTGACGGCAAGGCGCTCGATACCTTTGGGCCGGGGCGTCACACTCTCAGTACGCAAAACATCCCGCTGCTCGGGAAGATCATCGGTGCGCCCTTTGGCGGTGAATCGCCGTTCCGCGTCTCGGTGGTCTTCGTCAACAAGCGGACCTTTATCGATCAGAAATGGGGCACCCGGGAACCGGTGGTTTTCCGTGACGCCGAGCTCGGCATGGTCAGGTTGCGAGCGTTCGGCACCTACGCCTACCGCATCCAGGACAGTCAACTCTTCGTCAACACGGTGGTCGGTTCGCAGGGAGTCTTCGAGACCATCCGCCTACAGGATTTCTACCGCGATATCATCGTTTCCCGCCTCAACGATCTGATGGGGGAGACCCTCAAAACGATCTTCGACCTCCCGCAGTATTACGACGAGTTGGGCACGGCGGCCAAGGCGAGGGTGATCGAGGACTTCGCCAAATACGGGGTTGACCTCACCGACTTCTACATCAATTCGGTGACGCCGCCAGATGAAGTGCAGGAAAAGATGGACGAGCGGGCTGCGATGGGCGCCGTTGGTGACATGAACACCTACATGCAGTTCAAGGCGGCGCAGGCGATCCAGGATGCCGCTCAGGGCGGCGCCGGTGGCGAGGGCGGCGGCGCTGCGAGCGCCGGCATGGGACTCGGGCTCGGTGCCGGGTTCGGAGCGATGATGCCGGGGATGATCGCCGGCGCCATGCAGCAGGCGCAGGCTGGCGGCGGCGGTGCGGCCGCGGCGGCCGGCGCGGCCCAACCGGCCGGCGGCTCTTTCTGTACCGAATGCGGTGGGGCCGTTCCGGCGGCAGGAAAATTCTGTCCCAACTGCGGTCATACGCAGGCGGGGAGCGGGTGCTCCGGCTGTGGCCAGCCGGTGCCGGACGGCGCCAAGTTCTGCCCCAACTGCGGAACCAAACAGGAATAGCTAAGTACTCCCATGCATGAATACGGTCGCATTCGGCCGCCGCTGCATCGCCCCTGCCGGCGCTTGGCTTCCTTGAAGTACGGCAAGGGTACGTCTGCGGTCGCCAAGCGCCGGCAGGGTCGCGCATCGGCGCCCTCGATGCGGAACCGTATTCATGCATGGGAGCACTAGGGTGGGCATTGCGTGCACGCAGTGCGGGGCCTCGATCGAGCCGCGTGCCGGTGAACGACTGCTCGAGTGCCCCTACTGCGACACCGCGCTGGTGGTCGACGGCAGCGCTACGCTCATCCACGAGGTGATGGCGCCTACAGTCGCATATGAACAGGTGCCGGCCCACCTCCGAAGATTTCTCGGCGGTACCTCGACGGTCGCTGATCTCGATCGCAAAGCTCATCTGGGCGATCCCAAACTCGAGTACTTCCCGTTCTGGGCTTTTACCGTGACCGGTAAAGACGGTGAACGGGTCGTTCTGCAACCGGCCGCTCCGTCGTCGTTGCAGGGGCTGCAGGCCATCGAGCTGCCGGCCGGCAGCAGCCGGCCGATGCAGACGGAAATCACCGGCGAGACCCCGGTTATTGAACCCGAGGTGCCTTTGGAGACAGCCCGTGAGTGGCTGACGGCGCGCCACGGCGAGGTATCGATACGCCAGACTGTGCTCTACCACCTGCCGTTGTTCAGGACGCCGTACTCGTGGCAGGGGAGGACCTATCAGGCTGCGGTCGACGGAGTTTCTGGCAAGGTCTTTCCGGCGGATTTCCCGGCCAAGGCGGAGGCGCCATTCGTCGGCGTTGCGGTGCTGGCGGTGATCGTTTTCGGCCTCGAGGGGCTTTTTATTCAGAACATTGTGTTCAAGCTTGCCGCCTACCTCATATCAGCGGTGCCGATCCTCGGCATCGCCTGGATGACGAGCCGGAAGGTGTAGGCGGCCCGATGGCAAAATCCCCACCGCCACCGCCCCCTCCACCTCCAAATGAGGTTGCGCGGACTGTCGAAGCGGCGGTCAAACCACGAAAGAAGAAGAGAGTCCTCACAGGTCTCAAGTGCGCTTCGTGCGGTGGGTCGGTGGATGTCCATGAGGGCTTGACCAACGTCACCTGCCGCTACTGTGGGACTCCGCAAGCGGTCGTGGGAAGCCGGGGCATCGTCAGGCTGATGGTCCTCAATAAGCTCGAGCGGAAGGACGCCAGCGATGTCGTGCGGCGTTGGTTCCGTCGTGGCATTCGCAAGGACCCGGCCCTCAAGAAGGAGGCCCGCTATCAGGAGGCCTTTCTCGCCTGGTTCCCGTTTGTCCGGGCTCGCCTCGACGCCGTCGGTTGGGTGCTCGGCGTTAGAGAGAAGAAGCGCAGGCGCGGCAATCGCTGGGAGACGGTCAAAGAACCGGTCGAGCGCCAGGTCGAGCGCGCGGTCGACCTCACCATGCCGGCCGCCGATATGGCCGAGTTTGGGGTCCACCGGGTGGATCTCACGGGTGACGAGATCCAACCCCTCGACGACGATCTCCTGCGGGGCCGGGGCATGGTCTTTCGTCCCAGTCGATCGCTCGAGGAGACCGCGGCGGAGTTGAGCGAAAGGGCGATCGCCGAGATCCAAAAGGCCAACCGCCTCGACCAGGTGACATTTTCCTGGATCGCTTCGGTACGTCGCCGGGTGGCGCTGGTCTACTACCCGTTGTGGGTGGTGCGTTACGACTTTCGCGGCCGCACCTACCAGGTGCTGGTCGACGCGGAAGCCGGCGGCCTCGCCTACGGCAAGGCGCCTGGCAACCACTTCTACCGCGCCTTCAGCCTGGTCGGGGCGTGTGCCGGCGCCTGTTTCGTGGGAACGACAATTCTCCAGAACGCGGGGCAGTTCCTCCGCTCCGAGAACGGGCTGATGGGCCTGGGAATGATCGGTCTCGTTCTGGCGGGTCTGGTCTATTGGGGTTACTCGCAGTTTCGGCACGGGGGAGTGGTGGAGGAAGGCTCGGGTCTGGCGCGCAACCGCGAGCATCAAAACCTGGTCGCGACCGTCAAGGATATGGTGGACAAATTCAAATGACGCTGCGACTGGTTTCTCTCGACTGCCCATCCTGTGGGTCGGCCCTCCGCGGCGAAGGGCTCGATACAATCTTCTTCTGTGACCACTGCGGCGATGCGGCGACCCTCGGCGAAGATGGTCTGGAGATGGTGGAGAGCGCGGCGCTGGTCCCGGCGGCCGGCCGTTCGGCACGCACCTGGCGTCCGGCTTGGCTGATCGAAGCGGAGGTCACGGTCGGCGAGAGAGTTCGTCACAAGGGGCGGCGAAGCGATGGCTGGCAGGAGCGGCGGACCTATGTGATTCCAGCTTATGAGATGCCCCTCGGCGATCTCACCCGGATCGCGCGGGCGTTGTCCGAGGTCGCGGGCGATACCGGAGAGGTTCCCCGTGAACCAATCCACGGCGGAACGCTCGCCCTCGATGATGCGGTGACGCTCATCCGTCACATCGTGATCGGCGACGAGGTCCGCAAGTCCGACATGCTGGCGTCAGTCATGGTCGATATCGACGTCGTATCGAGCCGTTTGGTGGCGATCCCGTTCGAGCCCACCGACCACGGCCTCCAGTGCTCGATTACCGGTGTCACTGTGCGCGTTCAGGATTGAGTGGGGACTGCGGAGCAGGATTCTCGATACTCGATTCTCGATCCGCCCACCCGCCCGGATGCAGGATCCAGGGTTCAGGATACAGGGTTCAGGATACAGGGTTCAGGATACAGGGCCGCCGATCCGGCTTCGCCTTCGGCTACGCCGGGAGTAGCTCACCCTTCGAAAGACGAGAAGGAGGGTCCACGCTCTTGATGCATCCTGCATCCTGCACCTTGCACCCTGATCCCGTATCGGAAGCAATCCCAGTGCCGTGCGTATGTCTACGTATGAGTCGTTGCTAAACTGCTGTTGCTTTCAAACCCGGAGGTGAAGTTATGGGTACCTCGTTTTTCATCGGTTTCCTGATCGTGGTCCCGGTCCTGCTTTTCTTCATGTACCTGCTGATACGTCTGCGCTACAAAAAAGCCGGGCCGGACGAAGCTTTGATCGTCTTCGGCCGCCGGAAGCTCCTGGGCAAGAAGGTCCGTAGCGAGAAGGGCGAGATCGAAGGCTTCCGCATCATCCGCGGCGGCGGCACCTTCGTGTGGCCGGCGTGGGAGCAGTACGAAGTGCTCTCGCTCCGCATGATGACGCTCGAGATCGATCTGCCGCACGTTTACACGATCCAGGGCATTCCCATCAACGTCAAGGCCGTGGCGCAGGTCAAAGTCCAGGGCGACATCGATCACATCCGGCGGGCGGCCGAGGGTTTCCTGGGGCTGCCGGTGGACGAGGTCCAGGCGACCATCAAGGAAACCGTGGCCGGCCACCTGCGCGGCATCGTTGGTACCCTCACCGTCGAGGAGCTTTACCGCGAGCAGAGGAGCTTCCAGGACAAGGTGCGCGACGAAGCGCACTCGGATCTCGAGGGCATGGGATTCGAGTTCCGCTCCTTCGTCTTCCAGGCGATCCAGGACGACGAGGGCTACCTTGACGCCCTCGGTCAACCCAAGATCCAGGAAGCGTTGAAGAACGCCCGCATCGCCACCGCCACCACCGACCGCGACGCGGCGATCGAGGAGGAGCACGCGCGGCAGAAGAAAGAGCAAAAGAGGATCGGCGTCGACACCGAGATCGCCGATTCCGACAAGGCGCTGAGCCTGAAGAAGGCGTCCATCCGCAAGGAGGTCGACGTCGCCGACGCGGAGGCGGTCAAGGCGGGCGAGATGGAGCTCAAGGTGCAGGACATCCGCATTGCCGACCAGGAGGTCGAGCGCCAGAAGCTCGAACTCAATGCGCAGATCCGCGAGCAGGCCGACGCCAAGAAGTACGAGGCCGAGCGGCTCGCCGATGCCAAGAAGTACACCGTCGAGCAAGAGGCCACCGCCGAACGGCTGCGCCGAGAGCAGGCTGCGAAGGCGCTTCAGGCCGAGGGTGTCGCCAAGGCGGAGGCGGAGTCGGTACAGCGCCGGCAGATCGGTCTCGCCGAGGCCGAGGCCATTCTGGCCAAGGGCGCGGCCGAAGCCGAAGCGCGGCGCAAGCTGGCCGAGGCTCTCAAGCTCTACAACGAGGCCGGCCTATCGATCGAGGCCCTCAAGGTGCTGCCGGAGATCGCGGCGGCGGTTTCGGAACCTCTCTCGCGCGCCGGTGAGACCACCATCATTTCCAGCGGCGGCAAGCCCGGTGACGGCACCGGCGCCGCCCGCCTGACCGACGACGTCATCCAGGTGCTGTCCCAGCTCGGACCGGTAATGAAGCAGCTTTCGGGTGTCGACCTCGACAATCTCCTGCAGAACATCTCGCGGCTCCCGGGAGCGGTTGCCGACAACCTCGATTCGAAGGTTTCCAAAGGTGCCAAGGGTTCCAAACGTGATTCCGGAAAGGTATTCGAGACCGAGTAGATTGATGAGTACCCAACGCCAGCTCACGGCGCTGTTGCACGAGCTGCAGCACGCGCGTTCGCCACTCGCCCAGGCCCGAGTGCTGGCGCGGGCCTGGCGCACGGTGCGCGAACTGAGCCCGACCGACCGCCTTCTGCTCGCCCGCCATGCCGGATTCGATGGTGCCGAGGACATCCTCGAGGGTCTCAGCCAACGCAAGGGTGGGTTGGCGCCAGCAATGCTGATGCGGGTGTTGGCCAACGCTCGCGGCACCGACGGTTCCACGGTTTCGGAGCTGCTGGCTGCTCTTCGCGATCCTCAGCGCCGCGACGAAGCCATCGCCCTCGGCGCCGAGCTGGCTAACGATCTCCTGGCGGAACCGGTCGCCGGGGAAGTCCCCGAGGAGATCAGTGAGGCGATCGAGGAGCTGCAGGCGGTCGAGGAGTCAATCATCGAAACGCCTGAAGAAGCTCTGGCGGCTCTCAACGCTCTCGAATCAGAAGAAGAGGCCAACCTGGATGAGCCCCCCGCGTCCGAGTCCGCGTCCGTGTCCGCGCCCGAAACAAATGACTCTCGGGAGGCTGAAACCGAAACCGTGCCTCCACAACGATCCGAACCCCAACCAGAACCCAAATCGCCCCCACCTCCACCAAAACCGCCTGTCGTCGACTGGAGTCGTTGGCACGACGCAACTGCGAGCCGTCGGCCGGCGCCGGTTCCCCGGCAAGAGGTTCGACCTTCGGTATCGGAGGTCGGCTCGAGGCGATTTGAAGCCCGAGCTGTTATGGGGGCGATGGGGGCCGAGCAATCCGTTTTCTCTCAGCTTCGGGTGCTGCGGCGCGAGCTGTCGGGTTTTGCGGGATCGAGCGTCAACACTTTGCGTGAGCTGATCGAAGCCTTCCCGGACGGTTGGGCGCGCCGGCGGGCCCTCTGTGCCTTGCTCGAATCCGGAATTCCTGCGGAGACGCAGGACGCCCTGGAATTGGTTTCGGGTCTCGGCCGCGAATCAGACCGCCGCTGGTGCCTCGGGCTCCTGGCCCGTAAGGGAGATCTCCGGGGTGCGCTACTGAGTCAAGCCCTCGATCTGGTGGACTCAGAATATTCGAAAAGGCGGTTGACGGCGATCGCCGGCTGAATGTCGATCAGCAGGACTATTCGGCGCCGCTATGCATCCTCAACAATTCGTGGAAGCGCGGATCGTCGCGGATCGGATCCCAGTCCGGATCGAGCTCGAGCATGGCCGCCGAAATCCAACCCGGGGTGGTCATTGCCGTATGGATCGTCTTGACCGCAAGATAAGGCTCGTCGACCCACGCGTAGATCTTGGCCAACATCACGAGATAGCTGTGACCGGAAATGGCATCGACCGTGATCGGCGACAGCTCAACAGCGCGTCGCCCAGCTTCGATCGCATTTTCCTTTTCTCCCGTGAGGGCGTAGGCCCACCCGAGGGCGGCGTGGACCGCGGGATCGCCCGGTTCGATCTCTCCAGCCCTTTCCAGGTACTCGAGAGCGCTGACACACGCGTCCGATGATACCTCGGAGCGTTCGCCGAGAATTCCGCACTGGCACTCGGCGAGAGATTTCGTGAAACGGACATCGCCGATCGGGTCAGAGATGACACCGTCCACCGCGGCGAGGGCGTTCATGGCGCCGTCGAAGTCCCGTTCCAATAATGCCTGCTCATATCGGTAAATTCCCTGTTGGATGGGATCCTTGTCGGGCATTGAATCGAGGATGTCGCGTGCTCCCTGGATGGAGCCGTCCCGCAGGATGAGGGTCCGAGCGAGGAAGACATACGGATAGATTTTGTCGGGGCCGAGCTCGATCGCCTTTCGGCAGGTTTCGACCGCTTCGCCGTATCGGCGCACGCGGGAGAGGGTTGAGGCGAGATCGAGGAGAGTGTCGTGATCTTCGGGTTCCATCGAGGCAGCCCGTTGCAGGGCGTCGATGGCCTCCTGCCACCGACCGTGACGGCGGAGAACGAGCCCGATGCTGGTGATTATCTGGGGATCATTCGGGCGTCCGTGAGCCGCGAGGCTGAACTCGCTCAGAGCGAGCTCGAAATTCCGCTGTCCCCAGTAGTAGTAGTAGCCGCGAGCCCGGTGCACCTCGGGCAGGCTTGCGTCGATATCGTGGGCGCGTTGGGCGGCGGCATTGGCGCTCGCGAGACGTTGCGGAGAGCGGTCATACGGAAAGTGGAACATCAGGCTGTGATTCTCGCTCAGCGCCGCGTGAGCGACCGCGAAGTTCGGATCGAGGCTGACGGCTCGACTGAAATGCTCCTCTGCGAGCTCGAGCTCTTTGAGCTCAAAGCTCGAACCGTAGGCTAGACCTCGGAGATACGCCCGGTACGCCTCCAGGTTGTCCGTTGGCCGCGAATCAAGCGCGTTTCTCTCGCGCGAGTCAATAGACACTCGAAGGTGGTCGACGACAGCGTGAGATATGGCTGATTGAATCGAGAAAATATCAGACAGCGGTCGAAGGGCGCGCTCATTCCACAGGACACTCCCATCCGATACCCGTGTCAGCCGCGTCTCCACCGTGAGTTGTTGACTGACGTCCGCTTGCTGATCCCAGAGCACGGATCCATCGAGAACATAATCGACGCCGAGCTCTCTTCCGATTTCATCGGCCGTTTGTGGAGCGGCTTCGTCTCCTCGAGAACCAACCCGCGAAACAAAACCGAGTCCTCTGACAGCAGCCAGTCGGCTGGTGGTTTCTTTCGTCAGGCCTGCAGCGAAGAAGGCATCGTCGGGCGTTCCCAGGTTCTCGAAGGGAATGACCAGGATTCGTGGGACATCGGGATCCTGAACCGGGAATACCGGTTCCTCATCTTGGGTCCGACCGCAAGCGGAAGCGGCAATCACCAGCGTGGTGATGACCAACGCTAAGACCGTTCTCGAGCGCAGATAACCGGAGTTTGACTTCACAGATCGTCCTTCGCACTGGAAATCATAACCCAGCCCCAATAATCGCATGGGATCAATTCCTGTTACACGGGGCTTGGCGGAGGAATCTCAGCCAGAAGAATTGACCACCGCTCGCAGCCGATCCGCGAGCTGGGTGAAGCGTTTTCGTACCGTCGCGTTGTGGACGGCACGGCCCAGTGCGCGCCGCGAGCCGACTATGACTACCAGGCGACGACCACGGCTGATCGCGGTATAGAGGAGGTTGCGCTGGAGCATGACGTGGTGCTGGTGGTGGAGGACGATCACCACCGCCGGATACTCGCTGCCCTGAGATTTGTGGATCGTGCAGGCGTAGGCGGGAACGATGTCCTCGACCACATCCGAGGGAATCAGAGTTTGCCGGCCGTCGAAGCTGACGGTCAGCTCCCGTTCCTCGAAGTCGATCTCGGTGACCCGACCCAGGTCCCCGTTGAAGATGTCGAGCTCATAGTTGTTGCGCACCTGCATCACCTTGTCGCCGACCCGGAACCGGCGCCAACCGACAACCAGTTCCCGACCCTCGGGGGTGAGTACAGCTTGCAGGCGTTCGTTGAGGCGGGTGACGCCGAGCTCGCCTCGGTGCATCGGCGACAGGACCTGGATGTCATCGATTGGATCCAGCTTGAAACGCTCGGGAATGCGGCGAGTGGCGAAGTCGATTGCCAGCTCTGCGGCCGCGGTCGGATCGTCACGGGCGACGAAGAAGAAATCGCTCGACTCAGGATCGTCGTCCACATTTGGCATATCGCCCGAATTGATGCGATGGGCGTTTTCCACGATCAGGCTGCGGTCGGTCTGGCGGAAGATCTGGTCGAGCCGGACCACCGGCACGCTTTCTGAGATGATGAGATCGGCGAGAACGTTACCGGGCCCTACGGACGGCAGCTGGTCGGCGTCGCCGACGAGGACAACCCGGGTCGCCGGCGGGATCGCCTCGAGCAGCATCGCCGCCAGCTCGACATCGAGCATCGAGACCTCATCGATGACCACGCAATCGGCCTCGAGTGGATGCTCTCGATGGCGGTTGAAGGCGCCGGTGATGGGGTTGAACTCGAGCAGCCGGTGGATGGTCTTGGCGCCCAACCCGGTAGCTTCCGTGAGGCGCTTGGCCGCCCGACCGGTGGGTGCGGCGAGCACCACCTTCTGCTCTTTGTGACCGAGGATCTCGACAATGCCGCGGATGAGGGTGGTCTTGCCGGTGCCGGGTCCTCCTGTGATTACCACCATCTTTTCGGTCAGGGCCGCCCCAAGTGCTTCGCGCTGGCGCTCGGCGAGACGAATGTCGAGGCGGCCCTGGTACCAGGCGATCGACGTGTTGAGGATGATGGGCTTGGTTTCGAGCTTGGTTTCGAGGGTCTCGGCGAGATTGAGGGCGACCGTTGCTTCGGCCTTCTCCAGACGCGGCAGATAAATCGCGGGTGATTCGTCCTTCCGCGGCAGGACCGAAACCTGCTGTCGAGCAATGAGGCCTGCTAGCGCCGGGGGCAGAGCTTCGGCGTCGGTTTCGAGGAGGTTGGCTGCGGTCGCGAGGAGTGCGTCGTCGGGAACAAAGCAGTGGCCCTGGCCGACGGCCTCAACCAGCGTGTGGAGGACACCGGCTTCGTGCCGTTCCGGGGCGTCGTCCGGGATACCGAGCTGGCGTGCGATGCGGTCTGCGGTGAGAAAACCGACTCCGAAGACCTCCTCGGCCAGGCGGTAGGGGTTCGAACGCACGACGTCGACGGCGCCGGCACCATATTTTTTGAACGCCTTGACCGCGATGCCCGGTGCCACTCCGTGGCCGGTCAGGAAGATCATGATCTGCTGGATGCCGCGGTGCTTTTCCCAGGATTCGCGGACCCGTTCGACGGTCGAAGGACCGATGCCGCGGATTTCGAGAAGTCGCTCTGGTTCCTGGTCGAGGACATCGAGAGTGTCGAGACCGAACTCTTCTACCACCTGCGCGGCCCGCGCTGGACCGAGGCCGCGGATCTTGCCCGACCCCAGAAATCGCCGTAACCCTTCGAGGGTAGACGGAGCGAGATAGACGTACGATTCAACCTCGAACTGTTCGCCGTACTTGGCATGTTTGACCCAGCGACCTGTGATCCGCAGCTCGTCGCCCTGGCGGACTCCGAGCAAGGGCCCGATGGCGGTCACCGAGGCGGCGTCCTCCGGCTGCAGGCGCACCGCACTCCAGCCATTCTCCTCGTTGCTGAACAATACGCGGCCGACGGCGCCCTCGATCGTTTCGCGTTCGCCGCGGATTTCTTCATCGGGCATGGAATGGATTGTACGGCAGATCGCCGTTTCGATCACTAGTGGAATGCGATCGCGAAGAAACCGAGCGGGATGTAAAAGCCGAGCTCGGCCGCCAACACCAGCCCGAGACCGACGGAGGCGGCCCGCCGCACCGCAGATGCGAAGAGAGTCCGTCGATGGCGAGTCGAGATCCATACCGCCGCCCAGACGGCGAGGGGGCCGGCAAGCCCCGCCACCAAACAGGACAGCACGGCGAGCTGTGCGGGAACAAGGTCCAGGAGGGTGGCGGCGAAGATGTGCCAGGCGGCGGCGGTGGCCAACGCACCGACGGCCCCGAAGAGGGGAGCCATCGCAAGGAACCTGAATTCGTCATTCATGGCAATCTCCAGTCGGGGGTCCAGCCCTCACCTGACAATGTAATCGCTGGAACGCCATTTGGCATCCCTGGAGATTCGAGATGATCTCGAGTTCTGAACTTGAGGCGCTGTTTACAGGAGAGGAGTTCGGTCTACTCCTGGACGTATCGGGGGTAGGTCGTTTTCGCACGATCTGCCTCCGCCAGATCCACATCAACAGTCAAGAAAGGCTCAGCCGAGGACGTCTGTCCGAGAATCTCTCCCTCTTCGGGCTCGACGATCCAGCCGACGCCGGCGAAGTCCCCTCCGTCTGTGGTTGTCCCGGCAAGGTTTGAGGAGAGACAGAAGGCCCCGGAGATCACCGCTGCGGCCTGACCGCCGGCGAGCCACTTCGGGGCAGTTGATGTTGGCGTGGCGCGGGGACAGACGATGAGATGGGCGCCCTGCCTTCCGTACTCACGCGCGTGCTGGGAGAACCAGAGCTCAGTGCAGATGAGAAATCCGATTTTCGCCCGTGAGGTATCGGCGATCGAGAAATCACCTTCTCCCCGCTGATACCAGGAGGCCTCCCAGAAGCCAGGTTCGTCGGGAAGGTAGTGTTTCGCGTGGATGTCCGCAGCCCCTGTCCCTGACTCCCAGAAGAATCCGACGTTTCGCGGTGTGCCGCCCTCGACCACCGGTCTGCTGGAGACCACCGTAGCCGGGGCTAGCTGGTCGAGTTTGCCGATCCACTCATCGTGAGCGCGCACCGCCCGTCGCCACTCGGCTGGGTCGACCTCATTTGTTTGCGACAGCCAGCGATAAAAGGGCATCTCCGGTAGGAGCACGAGGTCACTCTGGCGTGCGCCGACATGCTCGACCAGGCGCTCCCAGGCGCGGGCCAGATCGTCGGGCTCGTTCGGTAACTCGCAGACCGTCAACTTCATCTCGAGCCAACCCCTTCGCTGATTCCGTTCTGGCCCCTGGGCTCAATTCGCCATTTTGATCATCGCCAACTTGACGACGTTTTCGAGGTCTCCCGTGGTTCGAATCTCGAGGCGCACAGCCCTTCCCTCCGCGTACTTCTGAGAGCCCTCGATGACATCCAGGAGGTTCTGCGGCAGGTCGCTTTCGTGGGCGGCGGCGACTGCCTTTTCACCGAGCGCGAACCCGGCGTAGAAGAAACCGGAGGAAGGCGTCATGTAGAGCACCGCCCGCTTCTTGTGTTTCAGGCGCAGGGACCATCCCCACTTCTTTCCCGCGAAACCCCAATCGAAAGCCAACGGATCGTATCGGGACGCCAACTGATCCTTGAGATCGTTCCAAAGATCGGCTGCGCCAAGGAGCACGTCTGCAACCGCAGAGTTATCCGGTTCCCGAGCCTTGTCGTCGAAGGCGCTGAGCGCCATCAGTACGACCCTTGAGATGGCGAAGCGGTTTTCACGAATCACCGCCGTCCGGGACCAGATGTTCAGGCATCTGGACCGCGACCACTCTGCCGCGTGCACACACCGCGCCCTCGGCCGAAACCGTGACGTGGATGATGACCTTGCGTCCGGAAACCTCTTCTACCGACCCGCGAACCTCGAGCGGCCCCCCCAGGGGCGTCGGTCGCAGATAGTCCACGTGCAACGATGCCGTCACGAAACGAAACGGGGGGTCCGTGCCCATCTCGCGGTCTGCCTCGCGATAGGCCGCTGCCGCCGCAGTTCCCGTGCCGTGACAGTCGACGAGAGAGGCGATCAGACCGCCGTAGACGTAGCCGGGGATCGCGATGTGGTACGGCTCTGGTGCGAAGTGGGCGACCGTTTCGTCGCCGTCCCAGTAGCTCTTGAGCTGGTGCCCGTGTTCGTTGAGCCGGCCGCAACCGTAGCAATGAGCCAGCTCGTCCGGATAGTGGTCCTGGAAAGCGTCATTTTTCATGGGGTGATCCTACCTCGTATTCACGTCGCGTGCCGGCGTGCAGTGGTCTCGATCTACCACGGTTGGAACCCAAGCTGGAACATTAGCTTGTGGACCTCCGCGGCATATCCAAACAGGCCGAACAAGGAGAGCACGCCGATGGCGGCGGCCGTCCAGATGTTCCGTCTCACCACTTTGGCGAAGATGATGAAAACCGCCGAAGCGAGAGCGGCTACGGACGGCACGATGACAAGAAGCCAGAGGCTCCACTGCGGCCAGGGCCACACGTCCTCACCGAACAGAAACCTCCACAGCGAGTAGAAAACGAGGTGATAAATGAGGCAGTATGTGCCAAGAGCGGAGACAACGGCGGCCAACGCCCGGGTCCAGGTCGGTACTTTCTGCGGCTTAGCAGATCTGCGGGCGGTACTCATCTTTCGAACCTGTCATTCGCAGCGGTTTCCCTGCCTCTGACCTCGTCGATCCAGCCGCAGCGAACCTCGGTCCGATCGTCGAAATCGCGGACGTATGGCTTGATGTCCAGCACCGGCGTGCCGTCGAGAAAGTCGACGCCTTTGATCCGCAAGATTCGACCGTCGATGCCCAACAGCCGCACGACCGAGAGCCCGATCGGGTTCGGGCGTGACGGAGCACGGGTCGCGAAGAGGCCCCGGAGCTCGGTGTCCAGGTATGGCACCACCTTGAGCTTGAACGCCGAAGCCTTGTGCAGATGACAGATCACGATGATGTGCGAAAAGCCGTCGAGGTCCGACGGCGCCTCGACATACTCGTCCTCGAGCTCGATCGTGCCCTCTACGCCCTTTGCCCGGGACGGTTGGATCGGCGTTCCGCTCGCCGTCTGATGCGGGCTGCGTACGATCCCGATCGGTTGATACTCGATATTCATTTTTCTCCGTCGGTGCGCCCGACGATTCGGATGTTCCGCGGACCGACCCCCCCGCATCGTGTGAGGTGTCCGCTCGAGGGAGGTGTCAGACATCCGGTTCTGCGTCGAGCGCCATGAAAAATGCGCGGTCGGAAATGAAGTGCAAGCCGCGCGACGACGGGTCTTGGAGGAATTCCCCCTCCGCGTCAGCGGCTGCTTCGGTCCACGTGTCGACCTGTAGCTGGACCAACCACCCTGAGATCTCCGGTTCTTCCGTGACGATGGTCGCGAGGGCGTCTTCAACAAAGGCGACCGCTTCTGCGTAGCTCGACGCGGTCACGCCAAACAGCTGATAGTACCCGTTGGCCGAATCCAGGGAGTCCTCGTTTTCGTCGTCCAGCTCGAGCGGCTCCTCGAGCGCCATTTCGATCTCCACTCGAAAAAATCCTAGATCTTCGGCGACCACGTTGTCTCCAATCTACGAGTCTCGTTGTTATGAAGGTTTGGGAGCCAAAAAAAAGAAGGCTCAATGATGGCCAAGGCAGCAGGTGCCCACGTCGACGACCGATGATGAATCAGAGAGCACAGTCTGACAACAGAGACGGTGCCTCGTGTTCCTTCAGAAGATCAACCAGATCGCGACCATCGATCACGACCCTGACCTCGTCAAAGCGCCAATTCTCTGAACGCTTCTTGAATCGAAACTCGATGGAGTTCACCGGTCATTACCTCTCGCTGCCCGAGTCTACAATACCGGCCCGTGCGCTGCGCTCATTGGGTTCGCTGGAGTGAGGTGTCAGGCAATCGTATCCTCATCGGTACTCCTGACCTGGCAAATTCTGGGTCACTCCGGGAGGATTGGCATCGTCGCGCGGAGAACGACCGCCAACACCACCAATAGAGCCACCAGCCCATAGGTCGACACGCGAGCTCCACTGTGAGCCTTGTCGAATACGAACACCTTGACGTAGGCAAGAACGACACCGAGGCCAAAGATCGCGAAGACTTCCACGATGTTGGAAAGGCTTTGGGCACCATATCCTGAGGCCGTCACCGCAACCCAGACCGCGACCGCCGGAACGGGTGCAACGACGAGCAAACGCGATTCCGCGCCTTGCCGGCGGGATGCTAGATAAGCTGGGTATATTGCCGCACACGAAAGAGCAACGAACACCAGAAACGCGATCGTCATTTTTCTGTTCCCATTTGTCGGACTGCCTAACGGTCCGAGTTCAGCGGCCCAGACCCGGCACGGGTGAGGGTCCGCTGCAACGAGGTGTTAGGCGATCCATTGGGGGTGCCACCGACGTTTGCAGGCGGAACACCGTGTATGTTCGAAATGCTTCACGGTTGGATAGAACAGTATTAGCCAAAGCCAGAAAAACGAAGCCGCTTTCAAAGCGAGGGACCACTTGGGCCTTACTACGTCGCTTGACCCGCATTGCGGGCAGATTTCAAAAGGGCTAGGCGAAAGAGCCATCTCAGGTAGATCGTCAAGGCTACGCCCGTTATCGGTATCGAGGAGTTCGATTGCCCGGTCAGGCGTAGTAGTGATGACGACCAACTTTATGCCCCAGATAGCCTGCGAGCAAAACCAGTTCATGCCGACCATGTGCTCATCCAGCAACTCGGCATAAAGGCCGAAAGCTACCAGAAGAGCCTTGGCAAGGTGAGCGCTTGGAAGATCGCGAAAGGAAGCGACGTAGACGAAATCACCTGCCTCTGGCATTTCTGGTTCTATCCAACGCGGGTCCACGATCTCGTGTTCAGGTGTCGGTTCAGGTTCGGGTGGCGGGGGTTTCTCTTCAAGCTCCACACCGCACTTCGCGCAGTGCGAAACGTCCTGCTCGTATTCACCCCGAACCCCAAAGAGTGCGATATCCGGGCAATCGAGGTTGGGACAGGTTTTCATGTCGTCAACATTTCCAATGAAACACTACGCGATGAACTGTGACGAATTCCGGTGACCTGTCTAACGGTCCGAATTCAGCGGACCGAGGCCGCGCGACGCGCGGACTTGGGTCCGCTGGAACGAGGTGCATTTTGCCCCTACCCACTTTCGTTCAAGACAGGAGTGTGTTGAGTTTCCCGAGGACTTCATCGATCACCGATTTCGGAGCTCTACAAGCGATTTCCGCCCTGCGAGCTCTCCAGTCGAGACTCTTGATCTGATCGGCGAGGATGACACCAGTAACATTGAGGTCCGTAGGAAGCCCAACCTCAAAGGGATAACCCTTGGCGCGGCTGGTGACTGGGCACATCAGCGCCAATCCAACTCTGCTGTTGTATTCAACAGGTGATAGGACAAGTGCGGGGCGCCGGCCCGCCTGTTCGTGGCCAGCCTGAGGATTGAGAGAAACCCATATCAGATCACCGCGGTTCGGCGCCAGCAATTGATCTACCATTCTTCATTCCCGACCGCTCGGCCGTAATCCTCTTCAGTGTGCAGATTGTTCTCGGTTACCCGGTCGAGCAGTTCGCTGAGTTGGTATCGCGGAGCTGGCGATGGACGAACGACGAGATTGCCATCTTCCAGAGCGAGCTCAACTGAGGAATCCTGGGCCAAACCGAGATTGGCCGCGAACGCCTTTGGGATTCTCACTGCAAGACTGTTTCCCCATTTCTGGATTTGTGTTTTCATGACAGCTCCGTATCTACAATGAAGATACATTCGTAAGCCATAACTGTCAACCGGTTTCTTGCCTAACGGTCCGAGTTCAGCGGACCGAACCCGG
>Ga0255052_10000859_pt1 | contig 23771 bp, 21 predicted proteins | sample JV7_2_21_MG_FD_188632 | JGI IMG/M metagenome (GOLD analysis project Ga0255052, IMG submission 188632) | Seawater microbial communities from Jervis Inlet, British Columbia, Canada - JV7_2_21 | ecosystem: Environmental > Aquatic > Marine > Inlet | place: Canada: British Columbia | collected... | reverse complement strand
GCCGCGTCGTTTGTCGCCTGCGCCTGCGGTGGAAAATCATCCATTCACAATGATCCGCAGGCTAGATTTCGACGCAGTATAAAAGACGTTCAAAGGCCGATGTAATGTCGAAAATGAGCGACAGTACGCATTGTAAAATGTTTGATTTGCAGACTTTTCCGGCGTCTCTTGCAGCCCCGATTCCCTGGCCGTCACTGTTACTACACGAGTAAAGGCGCTTTTCGGTTCCGATCGAATACGCGGCACAGTTTTTTTTCGTGTCCTTGTCGCAACGCCGGCAAGCCGTGTGAGACGTAGGTTGCTTGTTATTGTTGTTTCGTTGTGTCGCCTTTGTTCCACCCTGTCTCCCTTCCGCGACAGCGGCACAGCCCTCTTGAATCAGTAGCTTAGCGTTCTGGTCCGAAATACTTGTGCGAAAGCACCGACAATGACTTGACATAGTAGGGTTTCGGTTAACACCTATACGAAGCGTCGAACCAATTGTTTTGTAAGCGTTTTTTATTGAAATTTCGGCGATCTTCCCAGTTTGGCACAGCACTTGCTTCTAGACCCGTAGACCGATTGATTTCGGCGCTCGAGCTGCAGGCTCAATGATCCGGGATGTGAATGCATTCACGGCACTGAAAGCCACACTCTGGCACGATGAGTCCGGGATTTGTGTACACACAGAGACCAGACAAGGAAAGTCGAAGTGTTTGGGCAGCGGCTTCGCAAATCAGAAGGTCTTTATTAAGACGGCGGAGTCGCCAGGAGCAGTGATCAGGGAATCGTCACGTGCGAGTTGATCAGAGTTCTGAAACCTCCAGTACGTCACTCAGCGTCTCCCGCAATTGGGGTTGATGGTTACGTTTTTGGATCGAACAAGTTCGTGAGCAGAATCGATATGAAAAACATGACATGGACGAAAGAGAAGTTTGCCGGCCGCCTCAAGAGTGCGTTCGGTCCCTGGCAGATCGCGATTATCGGCATCCTGATGGCGAGCCTCGTGACGACGGCCTATGCAGGGCCGCGCGAGCAGGCGAAGCGTATTCATGACCGGCTGGCGGGCGTTCCACCGTCCGACCAGGTCCTGAATCAGATGACCAACGCGATTTCGAGCACAGACCCGGCTTGTGCCACTTACGGCGAAACCGGAGCGACCTGTGCCGCGTACATCGCCATGGACAACATGTACTTCTATAACGTGACGCTGAAGAACTTCGCGGCGCCCTGGACCAACCGGGACCAGTCGGTGTTCGTACCTCTGAATGACTACATCGCCACGGTTGTTGGAATGGTGCGCGACGACGTCGACTTCAGCACCGTGTTATCGGCCGACCTGACTTACGTTGGCCGTGCCGGCATCGTGGCAGCGGCGCCTGCTGCGAACAACAACAACCACTATGCGCAGCTCGAAGCCAACAACGTCGATCTGTCCAACAGCACTGATTTTGTTCAGGCGGCGCAATCGTCAGTTCTCGGCATTCCGTCGACAGCGACGGCCGGTGTCATCACGTCGCGCGCTGCCTCGGAAGCATTCTTCATTGCCGGCACGAACCGCGCGATGTTTCGCTTTACGCTGATGAATCACATGTGTAATGACATGGAGCAGATGCACGATCTGAAGCTGCCCCCTGATCGCATTCGCCAGGACGTGAGCCGCAGCCCGGGTGGTGACAGCCGGCTGTTCCTGAACAACTGTATCGGCTGCCACACGGGCATGGACCCGATGGCGCAGGCCTTCGCGTATTACAACTACGACGAAGCGTCCGGCGCGCTGCAATACACGGCCGGCAACGTGCAGCCGAAATATTTCAATAACGACCTGAACTTCCCGCAAGGCTATCGGACGCCCGACGACCGCTGGGATAACTACTGGCGGCAGGGACAAAACGCCTATCTCGGTTTCGACCCGGGACGGCCCGGTAGCGGCAACGGCGCAAAGTCGCTGGGTGATGAGCTCGGCAACAGCCAGCAGTTCGCTTCCTGCCAGGTCAAAAAGGTCTTCCGCAACGTCTGCCTCCGCGAACCGGAGAACCAGACAGATCGCAACGCGGTGACCGCAATCACTAATACGTTCCGTTCGTCGGGCTACCGCATGAAGCAGGTATTCGCCGACACGGCCGTTCACTGCATGGGCCAGTAGGGAGACAGGACAATGAAGAAGGCAACTGAAATTGCTACGCATTCGGCCCTGGCCACTAACATGCGCCTTATCAAGGCGGCGCTCGTCAGCACGCTTGCGAGTTTTGTACTTGCAGCTTGCGGCGGCGGCGCGGCGACGACCGAAAACCCCGTGACGCAGGCTCCGCCTCCGGGCAACGCGCCTTATACAGGCCCTGTTGCACGCGATGCTGACGTGCTCAAGTTTCAGCAGGAATTCTGGTCGAACGCAAAAACGACTGATCGTTGTGGCTCCTGTCACAACGAGGTTGTCGGACAATTACCGATGTTCGTCCGCAATGACGACGTCAATATGGCTTACGACGCGGCTATTACGGTCGTCAACACGACGCAGCCGGCGTTGTCGCGCCTCGTCGAAAAAGTCGGCGGCGGCCACAACTGCTGGAATGCGGACCCGTCGAGTTGTGCCGCAATCATGACGACCTGGATCGAGAACTGGGTTGGCGATGGCTCTGGCGGTGGTCGTCAGATCCTGCTCGTGCCGCCCGTATCCCTGGACCCGGGTGACAGCAAGAACTTCCCGCTCGATCCGTCGGCATTCCAGACACTGGTTCACGGTCCGGTCCTCGTGCCGTACTGCTCGGGCTGTCACAGCTCCGAGTCTGCTGTCGCACAGCAGCCGTACTTCGCGGATCCCGATATCACGACCGCGTACGACGCAGCCAAGCCGAAGATCAATCTCGATACACCGGCTAACTCGCGCATGGTTATTCGCCTCCGCAGCGAGTTCCATAACTGCTGGAGTGGCAGCTGTGCTGCAGATGCGCAGGTAATGGAAGATGCCATCACGGCCTTCTCCAACGGCATCGTTCCGACAGTGGTCGACCCTAACCTGGTTACCAGTAAGGCACTGCGCCTCGTCGACGGTACACTCGCCTCCGGCGGCAACCGCTACGAAGACGCGCAAATCGCCTTGTGGGAATTCAAGACAGGTAGTGGCACGGTTGCGTACGACACCAGCGGTGTCGATCCGGCGATCGACCTCAACCTCTCGGGTAACGTCACCTGGTTCGGTGGCTGGGGCATTACTATTGCCGATGGTAAGGCACAGGCCTCGACGACAGCGTCAGCCAAGATTTTCGACATTGTTCAGGCATCGGGCGAGTTCTCGATCGAAGCCTGGGTGGTGCCGGCCAACGTGACACAGGAAGAGGCGCGTATCGTCAGCTACTCAGCCGGAACGACACAACGAAACTTCACGTTGCAGCAGACCCTGTATGACTACAACTTCCAGCTGCGGACGACCGAGACCAGCCTGAATGGCGATCCGGCTCTGTCGACCCCGGCTGCGAACGAAGTCCTACAGGCCACGTTGCAGCACGTCGTTGCGACTTACGATCCGATTAATGGCCGCAGCATTTATGTCAACGGCAGCCTGGTCAGCCAGATCGACCCGGTTCCGGGAGGCACGCTGATCGACTGGCAGGACACCTTCGCCTTCGTGCTCGGTAACGAGGCTTCCGGCGATGGTCTGTGGCAGGGCGTCGTTCGACTCGCTTCGATCCACCGTCGCGCTTTGACGTCTGAGCAGATTACGCAGAACTTCGATGCCGGCGTCGGCGAGCGGTTCTTCCTGCTCTTCGATATTTCCGACAACATTGCAGCGGCGCCGCAGTCGTCCTACATCCTCTTCGAGGTTGCTCAGTACGACACCTATGCGTACCTGTTCGATCGGCCGCATTTCATCACGCTCGATGGCTCGACGCCGGAAGGCATTCCGATCCAGGGCGTGCGTGTTGCGATGAACGGCCTCGAGGCCCCTGTCGGTCAGTCCTATGCAACACTGGATGACACGTTGAGCGCGTCGCTGTTCCAGGAGCTCGGTCAGCCACTGTCGGTACTCGGCGCGGTACTGCCGCTCGAGAAAGGACCGGCCGATGACGAGTTCTTCCTGACCTTCGACGTGCTGGCGGGTAACACATTCACCCGCGCCGCAGATCCGACCCTGGTGATTACGGAGAATGATCTGACGCCGGCTTCGCACATTGGCCTGCGCACGTTCGATGAGATCGGCGCTACCTACGCAGAGGTTACGCGCGTTCCCCCGACGACGCAGTCGGTGGACATCACGTACCAGGAACTCAGGCAGTCGCTGCCGGCCGTCGAGGACATCAATACATTCCTGTCCTCGCACCAGGTTGCCATTGCGCAGCTTGCCATCCAGTACTGTGACGCGATGATCGGCACGAATGCGAATCCGGGCCCGAACCTGGGCGCGATGTTCCCGGGATTCACCTGGACCAACGCGAACGAGTTCGGTACGAATCGCGACGCATTCGTCAATCCGCTGATTGACCGCATCATGGGCACGAACATCGGCAGCCAGCCGGTCCGTGCGGAGGTTTACCTGGAGTTGGCGTTCTACCAGGACCCGACGCCTCAGGTAGACCCAGTTACCGGCGAGTCACTGGATCGTCCCGATAACCTGGTTGACCGGCTGATTGCCGGCGGCAGTGATACGCGTTCGATCGGCAAGGGTGTTTGCGCAGCGATGCTGGGTAACGCCGTCACACTGGTTCAGTAAGAGTAGACAGGACTTTAGAGGAAACAACAGCCATGGCTAAGAAACGCAATAAAGTGAACTACGATGCGCCGCAGCTGCATGGAGACCATCCGCGTCCTGTCACTCGCCGGCAGTTCGTCGCACAGGGCTTCATGTCTGGCGCGGCTTACACCGTCGGTGGTGGTTTGGCGGGACTGCTAGCATCCAATCCGCGACTCGCGGAAGCGGCGCTTTCCGGTGACCTGGCCGGCCAACTGGGTGGCTGCGCCATTTCCACTGCCGGCGCCGGCAAGATCCCGTTCATCTGCTTCGACCTCGCCGGCGGCGCGAACATCGCCGGTTCGAACGTACTGATGGGACAGGAAGGTGGCCAGCAGGACTTTCTCGCAACCAACGGTTACGAGCGCCAGGGCTTGCCGGGCGACATGCTCCCCGGCCAGACCGACCCGGTCTTGCAGTTGCCGTACGCGAACTTCGACCTCGGCCTGGGCTTTCACCTCGATTCCGCGTTCCGTCGCGGAATCGTGCAGAGCCTGACACCGGGACGCGAAGCGACCATCAACGGCGCGGTTATCCCTGCCCGTTCGGACAACGACACCGGTAACAACCCGCACAACCCGATGTACGGCATTGCGCGGGCGGGTGCGAACGGTTCAATCCTGCAGCTCGCGGGTTCGGAAAACACGGATTCCGGCGGTAACTCAATGCTGCCGGCGATGCTCATGGATCCGGGTTTGCGCCCGACCAAGGTCGACCGCCCTTCTGATGTCGTCAACCTCGTGGACACAGGTGACCTTGCGGCGATCCTGAGCCCACGCGACGCGACAGCTGTGATGGAATCCATCTACCGCCTGACAGGTGGCAAAATGACGAACGTCAACACGATGCTGACGCCGGCCGAGGACCAGGCGGCGAAGCAGCTCGTGGAATGTGGTTACCTGAAGTCTGCGGACATCGCTGACCGTTTCGCCGGCGTTCCGGTAGACCCGGCCCTGGACCCGATGATTGTCGGTCCGACAGGCATCTTCACCGACGCCGAATTCAACGGCGGCGGCCGCGACGGCTCCGAGTTCCGCAAGACAGCTTCTGTCATGAAGCTGGTCATGAACGGCTACGCCGGTGCCGGCACCATCGAGATGGGCGGTTACGACTACCATGGTGGCGCTCGCGCTGAGGGCGAGGTCAAGGACTTCCGGGCTGGACGCTGCATGGGCGCCTGCCTCGAATACGCTGCTCGAATCGGTGTGCCGCTGATGATGTATGTCTTCAGTGACGGCTCACTCTCCTCGAACGGCACGATCGACAACAGCGTTGACGGCCGTGGCAAGGGCGAATGGTCGAGTGACAACTCTTCGACAGCCGGCGCGTTCTTCCTGGTTTACAACCCGGGACGACGACCCACCATCATGGGCGCGTCAGCGGTAGAACAGGCCGTACATCAGCAGCTCGGCTATATGAGTTCCGACGGCGCCGTACAGCGTGCGGCAACGCCAGGCGCGAATAACGTCAACCTGCTTGTGAATATGGTGCTTCTGAACTACATGGCCTTGCACGGCGAACAGAACCTGTTCGGGGGTCTGGGGCAGGTCCCTGGCTACGCCCCGATCGCGAACTGGAACAACGGCGGCCTCGGCACCGACCTTGATCGCTATACAACGTTTACGCCGATCTGCAACGGCACGATTGCCAACCCCGTATAGCCTTGCGGCTGTACCGCCGGCGTGCTGCTCCCCGGCAGCCCCGGCAAATGACACGGCCAGTCGGTCTCCGACTGGCCGTTTTTTTGCCCACGCCCCACCCCCCACCCCCCACCCCATAGTCTTACAGGCCGCAGCACTGAGCCATTGGCGGGCTACGGGGACGATTTTTCTCCTCATGGCTCGCTTCGCTGCGCTCTACTTCGTCGAAAAACATCCCCGGCAGCCCGCCTACCGACTGGCAGGCCCTGTCGCAGGTATTCGTCCATCGGCTCCGCGGACGCCGCAGCGGACCGGGGTGTTCCACGAGCGTCGTAGAATCCGAGCGAGCAGGGACAGCGGAGCGAGGATTCTCCGAGGCGAGCGAGGCAGGACGCCGAGCGAGGTTGAGCGAGAGGAATTCCCCTGCCGCTGGCGGCGACCAGGCACTCCGCAGCCCGCCATAGTGATGTGGTACCCGGAATATGGGGCGGCACCGTGCTATAAAGCCGGGCATGTCGGATGTGAAGCAACTGCAGTCGTATCTTGCGTGTCCGCGGTGTGACAAGACGCCTCTGTCGTATGACGAGGGCAGGTTCGGCTGTGATGCCTGCAAGATCGAGTTTCCCGATGTTGATGGCATTCCGTGGATGTTCGCGGATCCGGAAACGAGTCTCGGCGAGTGGCGTAACCGCCTGCAATTCGCGTTACAGACGCTCAGTCATGAGATCGCCGGATTGGAGCGGGAGCTGAAGGACGAGAACCTGCGGCCACTCACCCGACGTCGTGTCGAACGCTACAGGAAATCGACCGAGCAACACCGACGTACTCTGCAGAAACTGCTCAAGCCCGTCGAATTGCAGTCCATGAGTGGTAACTACGAGTCATACCTCGCGCTCAGGACACGGTTGCCTACGGACCAGGGTCTCAACACCTATTATGCGAACGTGCACCGCGACTGGTGCTGGGGCGACGAGGAAAACGACGCCTCGCTGAAACAAGTGCGTTCGGTGCTGCACGATCATGCCGAACTTGGCGACGTGCTCGTCATTGGCGCCGGCGCCGGGCGTCTCGCTTATGATATTCACAAGAAGCTGATTTGCACGCGCGTCGTCGCGATGGACTTCAATCCACTGCTCATGCTCGTAGCGCAAGCGATGGCGCGAGGCGATCGCCTCAGCATGCATGAATTCCCCATCGCGCCGGCCTCGCTCGAGGACGATGTCGTGCTGCGGAAGTTGTCGGCGCCGGAAGTCGCGGGCGACGACTTTCACCTGGTATTGGCCGATGCCTTGCGAGCGCCGTTCGCCGTCGGATCTTTCGACACCGTGGTCACGCCCTGGCTCATCGATATCATTACGGAAGACTTGCCGGTGTTCGCGGCACGTATTAACCGGTTGCTCAACGAGAACGGCCGCTGGGTCAATTTCGGATCCCTCGCATTCGCAGATTCGGCGCGCGCGCGCTGCTACAGCCCGGAGGAAACCAAGGCCGTCATTGCCGAGTGTGGATTCTCTGATCCCTATGTATCGCAGGCGACAATCCCGTACATGTGCTCCCCGGCAAGCCGCCACGGGCGCCAGGAGAAGGTTTTTTCTTTCTCGGCGTACAAGGAGCGTGACGCCGGCGAGGTGGACCGCCACCGCGCACTGCCCGACTGGATCGTCACAGGCAAGGAGCCGGTGCCGCTCACGCAGTCCTTCCGCACCCAGGCGATGACCACGCAGATATACTCTTTCATCATGTCGCTGATCGACGGCAGACGATCAATCGAAGAGATGGCCGTCGTCCTCGAGAAACAGCAGTTGATGAGCAAGGAAGAGGCGGTACCCGCAATCCGTTCGTTCCTGACCAAGATGTTCGACGACTCCCAACGACAAACCGGTTTCTGAGTCCAATGTCGATCGAGCACGCACTGCAAAGTGACATTTTCCTGACATACGTCGTGATTGTCGCCGGCTTGCTGATTTTTGCGGGAGCCGTGCTCGGTGTTCTTACCTTGCTCGGCAAAAACGTATCCGGACCTGCCAGAACATATCGTGGCTGGCTCGTCATGATCCCGCTGGTACTCGGCGCGATCTTCCTGGGCCGCGAAGCGACGATCGTCGGGGTCACGCTACTGGCGATCATTGGCTTCAAGGAATTTGCGCGCGCAACGGGCCTCTACAACGACTGGTGGATGACCGGCGCCGTCTACCTGGCGCTGGGTATGCTGGCTGTCGTTTCGCTGGCACCTGACCCGCGGCTGGAACAATACGGCTGGTACGGGTTTTTCATGGCGCTTCCCGTGTTCGTCATCGCGGCAATCCTGCTGATACCGATACTACGCAACCGTACAAGGGGTCAGTTGCAGCAAGTCTCGCTCGCAATTCTGGGCTTCATCTATTTTGGCTGGATGTTCATGCATCTGGGCTTTTTCGCGAACACGCCGCATGCCTATGGCTATCTGCTATATCTCGCTTTCGCGGTAGAGATCAACGACATAGCTGCGTACACGTTCGGCAAGATGTTCGGCAAACGCAAACTCCGGGAGGCAATCAGTCCGAACAAGACCCTTGCCGGATTCGTCGGAGCTTTCGGCGTCTCTATGGCGTTGCCCTGGCTGTTGTGGTTTTCATTTCCGCACTTCAATCCGTTGCACCTGGTTCTTACAGGCGTCATCGTCGGCCTCGGCGGACAACTGGGCGACCTGGTCATCAGTTATATAAAACGCGACATCGGCATCAAGGACATGGGCACGACGATCAAGGGGCATGGTGGCATACTCGACCGTGTGGACAGCATGATCTTCGTTGCGCCGATCTTTTTTCACATGGTTCGCTGGTTTCACGGCATAACCTAGTTACGACAGCCGCATGCAGGAATGGGAGTACCAACCGCCACCCGACATCGACGAGTCGATGGCGGAGACGCTGCGGAATTTCCCACGCGAACCGAAGATGCTGCCGTACGCGATTCGTTCGATCGCATCGCTGTTACTGCGCGGCTGGATGCGCGTTTACCATCGCCTGCAAATCGAAGGCCGCGACAACCTGCCGGACGCGGGGTCCTTCATACTCGTCTGCAACCATACGAGTCACCTCGATACGCTATGCATGATGTGCGCGGTGCCGCTCGCGAAGATTCACCGGACCTTCCCTGCCGCAGCCGCAGACTACTTCTTTTCCAGCCTGCCGCGCTCCGCGATATCGGCCATCCTGATCAACGCGCTACCGTTCAATCGCGAGGCGAAGGGCGCCGAGAGTCTCGCTATTTGTGCGAAGCTGCTCGAGAACGAAGGCAATGTTTTGATCATTTTTCCCGAGGGAACCCGTACGACGACGGGAGAGATGGGACGGTTTCGCTCCGGTATCGGCAGACTCGTCGCCGGGACCGATCTGGCGGTTCTGCCTTGCTACCTGGAGGGAGGTCTCCAGGCGTGGCCAAAGGGTAAGTTGGTCCCGCGGCCTCGCAAATTGCGCCTGAGCATCGGCGCGGCGCAAACCTACGGACACCTGGAGAAGAAGACCGAATCCGTAAAGGCAATCTGTAGCGACCTCGAACAACGAGTCGGCCGCCTCGGGGGGCAACACGAATGACGATCTATGATCTGAAACCCGCTTTTCAGAACCTCCTTCGGCCAGTCTGCAATGCACTGGCGAAGGCTGGCGTCACCGCCAACCAGGTGACCGTTGCGGCGGTACTGCTGTCGTTCGTTGTGGGGATGCTGCTGGTTCACCTGCGGCACTTGCAGTGGATTCTCTTCCTGGTCCCCGTCGCTCTGTTCGTGCGCATGGCGCTCAATGCAATCGACGGCATGCTCGCGCGGGAACACGATATGCAGAGTCCTCTCGGCGGCATTCTCAACGAACTCGGTGACGTCATTTCGGATGCCGTACTGTATTCGCCGTTCGCCGTTTTTGCCGGTGTGTCGCCGCATGCGGTTGGCGCTGTCGTGTTGCTCGCCATTCTCTCGGAAATGACGGGCGTCATCGCCGTGCAGATCGGTGCCAGTCGACGCTATGACGGACCGATGGGCAAGAGCGACCGGGCATTCGTGTTCGGTCTGCTTGCGGTGATCCTGGGCTTCGGTGTCGACCCGGGCTGGTGGGTAAACGCAGCACTGACGATCGTTGCCGTGCTAATAAGCGTCACGATAATCAATCGCGCACGCAAGGCACTCGCGGAACTAAATCAGCCCGGGTAAATCCCCCGGCAAGGCGGCCAGACTCTCGGCGCCAGCGCTGCGCAGTTCCTCCGCCGACCCGTATCCATACGTGACACCGATCGCGCGCAGTCCATTATTCACCGCGCCAACGATGTCATGGTAGCGATCACCGATCATGACCGACTCCCTTGCCACCGAACGCTCTGCCTGGGCGTACTGGAGCAGTTCCGTCTTGTCCGTGCGTGTGCCATCGAGTTCCGAGCCGTAGACACCGCTGAAGTACTGCGCCATGTCGAAATGCTCGACAATGCGCTGCGCGAAAACATGTGGCTTGGTCGTCGCCACGAAACAACGGTGTCCTGCTTCGTTTAGCGCCTCGAGTGCATCGTGAATACCGTCGTAAGGAATATTCTCCAGCCAGCCGACATCGCCGAAGCGCTCGCGGTAATGCTCGAGCGCTGTCGGCGCCAGCTCTTCTCCAACCAGCGGTGCGAACGTATCCAGCAACGGCGGCCCTATGAACGTTCGTAACTCGTCATCGCCGGGCAGTGGATGCCCCATGCGTTCGAGCGCATAGCAAATACATTTCGTGATCCCTTCGTAAGGATCGGTCAGCGTGCCATCGAGATCGATATAGACGTTGTGCGACATCGCAATTAGCGGCCGTGTTTGAAGTGGAATGAACTCTGCTATCTTTGCACAACCCCATGTTCCCCGAAACAGGCGACAACAATGAAGGCACTGCGCACGCCAGACGCACGATTCGAGAATCTCCCGGATTATCCCTTCGAGCCGCATTACGTCGACATCGATGGCCTGCGTATGCACTACGTCGACGAAGGCCCGGTCGATGCGGAGCCTATGCTGCTGTTGCACGGTGAACCCAGCTGGTCCTACCTGTACCGGCACATGATTCCGCCGCTTGCCGATGCCGGGTTTCGCGTTATCGCGCCCGACCTGATCGGTTTCGGCAAGTCGGACAAGCCCGCGAAGAAGGATGACTATAGCTATGCTGGTCACGTCAGCTGGATGCAGCAGTTTGTTAATGAGCTGGATCTGAACAACATCTCGCTGTTCTGCCAGGACTGGGGATCGTTGATCGGCCTGCGCGTGGCTGCCGAGAACGATCATCGGTTTGCACGCATCGCGCTTGGCAACGGCGGCCTGCCGACCGGTGATCAGCCCATGCCGGACGCCTTTATGAAGTGGAGAACGTTCGCGCTGCACAGCCCGTATTTCCCGATCGGCAAGATTCTCCAGAAAGCGACCACGACCGAGCTCAGTGACGAGATCGTTGCTGCGTATGACGCGCCATTCCCGTCGCGCAAATACAAGGCGGGAGCACGCAAGTTTCCAGCACTCGTGCCGATCACGCCGGACGACCCGGCAAGCGCCGCAAACCGGTCTGCGTGGGAGAACTTCGGCAAATGGGAGAAGCCGTTCCTGACCTGCTTCAGCGACAAGGACCCGATAACGCGCGGCGGCGACCGTGTGTGGCAAGAGAACGTTCCGGGCGCGAAAGACCAGCCCCACACCACGATCGAAAACGCCGGCCACTTCTTACAAGAGGATAAGGGCCCGGAGCTCGCCGCCCTCCTGATTAATTTCGCAGGATGAGACGGGCTACGAAAGTAGAACAGGCCGGCGGGGAATTCCTCTCCGTCATGGCTCGCTGCGCTGCGCTTTACTTCCGTCGAGAAACACCCCGTCCGGCCTGTTAGTTCGACCTTACGATGTTTCCGGGGCGGGCTGTCGGGGATGTTTTTCGAGGAAGTAAAGCGGACCGAAGGGAGCCATGACGAGAAAAATCGTCCCAGCAGCCCGCCCGCTATGAACAAATACCCGGCATAAACGCCCGTGCGCAATTACCGTTCGAGGTACTGCAGCTTGTCCTTGACCTCGCGCCAATCATCGGCGTCTTCGGGCGGGTCCTTCATTTCGGTGATGACCGGCCAGTCCCGTGAGAGTTCGGTGTTGAGCTCGAGGAAGTGCTCCTGTCCTGCCGGCAGCTCTTCTTCCGAGTAGATCGCCTCGACCGGGCACTCGGGTTCGCACAATGTACAGTCGATACACTCGTCCGGATCAATGACCAGGAAGTTCGGCCCCTCGTGAAAACAATCCACGGGGCAAACCTCGACACAATCGGTCAGTTTGCATTTGATACAGGCTTCGGTGACGACGAAGGTCATTGTGCTATCTCTCGGTTTTTCGGAGCGCGTAAGCTATGCGAAGTCAGGCATCATATCAAGCCGTGAAACGCCACATCACGCTCGCCGACACGAATACGCTACACTGCCCATCAATCGGCCAGCCCGGCCATAAAGCGTTGTGAATCAACTTCATTTTTTGTGAGTAAAAACAATATCTTAGAGTCGATAGTCGTACGTTTCGCCGGCGACTCAGGCGACGGCATACAGCTGATGGGATCGCAATTTGCGGTCTCCACGGCGCTCGCGGGCCGGGACTTTGCCACGTTCCCGGACTACCCCGCCGAGATTCGTGCGCCGACGGGCACGACATTCGGTGTATCGGCATACCAGATCAATCTTGGCGGTGACCCGATCACAACTGCCGGCGACGCCCCCGACGTGCTGGTTGCATTCAATCCGGCAGCACTCAAGGTCAGTCTGCCAATGCTGAAGCCGGGCTCTCTCATTATCGTCAATAGCGACAGTTTTACAGCGCGCAATCTTACGAAGGCCGGCTACACGGAGGATCCTCGTGAAGGCAACGCGCTGGATGATTTCCAGGTGGTGTCGGCCGATATCAGTCACCTGAATCTCGAAGCTGTCAAGGTATTCGGCCTCAGCAAATCGGAAGGCGGCCGCTGCAAGAATTTCTGGGCGCTCGGATTGCTGTTGTGGATGTTCGACCGCGAGCTCGCTCCCGTCGAGGCCTGGATCATACGTCGGATGGCCAGCCACCCAACCATGCGCGATGCCAACGTCACTGCATTGAGGGCCGGTCACGCTTACGGTGAGACCGCGGAGCTGGCAGCGTCCTTGCCGCAACTCAGTGTCGAGAAAGCCGACCTGACGTCCGGCGAATACCGCGGTATCACAGGTGCCGAAGCGCTGGCGCTAGGGATCGCCGCCGCCGGTGAACTAGCCGATCGCTCGGTGATGTTCTGCTCCTACCCGATCACACCGTCCTCGCCCTTGTTGCACCGGCTGACACGGCTGCAGGAACTCGGCGTCGGCACGTACCAGGCCGAAGACGAGATTGCAGCGATTTGCGCAGCGATCGGAGCATCCTACGGCGGCATGATCGGCGTGACGTCGAGTTCAGGCCCGGGCATCGCGCTCAAGACCGAGGCAATGGGACTTGCGGTCATTGCAGAGCTGCCATTGGTCATCATTAACTGGCAACGCGGCGGGCCGTCGACCGGTTTGCCGACCAAGACCGAGCAGTCCGACCTCTACCAGGCCGTCTACGGACGCAACGGCGACACGCCGATTCCCGTGCTGGCCGCTGCGTCTTCCGAAGACTGTTTCGCGATGGCGATCGAGGCCGTTCGCATTGCACTACGGCACATGACGCCCGTCATTTTGCTGGCAGACGGATACCTGTCCAATGCGGCGGAGCCCTGGAAGATTCCCAATATCGACTCGATTCCGAAGATCGAAAGTATTGCAGTGCCGGAGGCGGCCGGAGATCTGACACCGCAGCGGCTTGCCTATCAACGCGACGAGGGGAGCCTCGGCCGACCCTGGATTACTCCTGGTACGCCAGGACTCGTACATCGCACGGGAGGGCTGGAGAAAGACTTCGAGACCGGCCACATCTCCTACGATCCGGAAAACCATCAGCGCATGACTGATTTTCGCCAGGCGAAAGTCGACGCCGTTGCCGAGTTCATTCCCGAGCAGGTAATCGAACATGGTGATGACAGCGGCGACCTCGTCGTCGTCGGCTGGGGTTCGACCTACGGGCCGATATACCAGGCGGCGAGAATGACCGGCACGAGCTTCGTCCATTTACGACACATCAGTCCATTGCCGAAGAATCTTGCCGAATTACTCGATCGATTCGACAAGATTCTCGTTCCCGAAATGAACAACGGGCAGTTGACGACTCTATTACGCGACCGGCTCGGTGTCAGCCCCATCGCCTTCAACAAGGTGGCTGGACAGCCGTTTCAAATCGCGGAACTCGTCGAACGAATCGAACTCGTAACTGGCGGAGACCAACCATGAGCGACAAACTCACGGCCAAGGACTTCGCGAGTTCACAGGAAGTGCGCTGGTGTCCCGGATGCGGCGACTACGCAATTCTCAAATCCGTCACCAAGGCGCTCGCCGATGTCGGCGCCAAGCCGGAGTCGACCGTGTTCTTATCGGGCATCGGCTGCGCCGCTCGCTTCCCGTACTACATCAATAGCTATGGTTTCCACACGATCCACGGCCGGGCGCCGGCGGTCGCGACGGGTCTCAAACTGGCCAATCCTGAGCTCGACGTCTGGGTCGTAACGGGCGATGGCGATGGTCTTTCGATAGGCGGCAATCATCTCCTGCACACGCTGCGTCGCAATGTCGGCGTAAAGATCCTGCTATTTAATAACGAAATCTATGGTCTGACGAAGGGTCAGTACTCCCCCACCTCGCGCGTCGGTACCACCTCGCCGTCGAGCCCGTCAGGTTCCGTCGATACGCCGGTATCTCCGGGACAATTCGTACTCGGAGCCGGCGCAAAGTTCTTCGCGCGCGCCATCGACACGGACAAAGTGGGTCTCGGCGAAGTACTGCAGCAAGCCCACGCATTCGGTGGCGCCTCGTTCACGGAAATATTTCAGAACTGCATCGTTTACAACGAAGACGTGTTTGCACCATTCACCGAACGCAAAAACGCAGCGCAGACACAGTTGCATCTCAGGCACGGCGAACCGATGCTGTTTGGCACGAACAAGGACCATGGAATTCGTTTTAATTCAGATAGTTACACACTGGAAGTCATCGACGCACCGGCCTCGCCCGATGACGTTCTCGTGCACGATGAAGGCAACGCGGTCCTCGCGAGACTCCTGATCGACATGCACATGCCGGTGGCACTCGGAGTGATCTACAAACAGCCGGCGCAAAGTTTCGAGGACGCATTCTACGCACACCACCCCACTCGCATGCAACGCACGAAGAGTGTCGCGGATTTCATCAAGGGGCCCAGCAGCTGGGTGGTCGACTAGTGGCTACGGCCTAGTCAGACAATATCCTGAGACTGCTGGCCGTCTCGACGAGAATAGAAAAAAGCACCAGGTACGCCAACAGAACGGCGAGCGATTTGGATATCGCTACGGCCCAGTTGGCGGCATATACGCGGCGAAAGGAGATCACGAAATTGCTCAGCAGGTACGCGAAAATCAGAATTTGAATGCCGATCGGCAGCCAATGTGGAACATGCTCCAATGGCAACATGAACGCCAGCACGACATACGCGACGCTATGCAGGTGAACCGAAAATATCAAGTGGTCGAAGTAGAGCCGGCTCGGAGTAGCGATCTTCAGCAGCACCGCAAAGATCGGCAAGAGAATGAACATGAGACGCGGGAGTTCGTCTGACAGAAACTGAGCCTGCCCCGGTGCATCTGCGTCGATGCTCTGGCCCGTGTCGAGCAGCACGCCCTGTCGCGCAAGCCAGGCAGCCACAACGAAAAACGACACACTAATGACGATGTACAGGCGTAGCGGTGGCGTATACGCACGTCGCTTTCCGGCCAAAAACTCAGTCGTCAGCGTGCCAGGCTGCAGGAACAGTGTTCGGACTGTTCGAAATGCGCGGCCATCTACCTCGAACGTCTCTTTCAGAAGCTCCCGCATGAGGTCAGTCATCGGGCGCGCGAGATCCATGTCCTTTTGTCCACATTCGGGACAGTAGGCGCTGGCAATTGGCCCGCTACAGTTAGGACAACGTTTCATTGGCAATATTTCCCTGGCAATGTTTCATTGGCTATTGCCTACTTTGCAGTCCATGATCCGCCGCGAAGTTCAGCGCTGCCTTCGGCCTCGAGTTTCTCCAGATGCGCGAACAAGGAGCGCTCGGCCAACTTATGCAAGTGCGCTTGCACGTCCTGGTAGACGTGCGGCACCAACTCGTGCGAAGTCAGGTTCGGATTCTTTTTCAGCGCGGCAAGCACTTTCGCCTCACGTTCGAGTCGATGCTCGATGATCCAGTTGATGACGCGCACCGGATCGTCGATGCGGTCGCCGTGTCCGGGCAACAGCGATTCACAGCTCATAACCTTCAGAAGACGCAAGGACTCAATATAGTGCCTCATGTTGCCGTCTGGCGGATTGATCACGACTGTGGAGCCGTCGATGACCTGATCGCCGGTCACGAGCCAATTCGTTTCCGCATGACGAAAGCATAAATGGTTCGATGCATGCCCGGGCGTATGCACAGCCTGCAGACAAAGTTCGTCAGTCGTCAACTCATCGCCATCCTCGAGTACTCTGTCGGGCCTGAACGTCATATCCTGGATCTCGCCTTGCGGTGCCCGCATTCCCAGCACCTCGGCTCCCGTTCGTGCGGCGAGCGGCATCACGGCCGGCGAGTGATCCGGATGCGTGTGTGTCGCGAGGATCCAGCGAATCGGCGCACCAGCCGTCTCCTGTATCCGGTCGATGTGATCATCCAGGTTTGGACCGGGGTCAACGACGGCGATTTCGGACGTACCGAAAAGGTAAGTGTTCGTGCCGGGCCCGGTCATCATCGAGGGGTTGGGTGCCAGCAGGCGGCGCACCCCCGGCGCCAGTTCGGTGAATCGTGGCAAGTCCGGGCCGAAGGCCGTCACTTCAGTGCTCCGGCGTCGTGGCCCGCGACAATGACCCGCGACTCGCCATCGCGCTTACCTATTTCAGGAAATATACACGGCACGCCCTCCGCCCCCCGGGATGCGGCCCAATGCAGCATTGCGTCAAGAGATTCGTGAAGGGCAAGGCTTTCCAGTGTCATGATGGTCGGAAAGTGCATCAGCATCGATCCCTCGCGCTCCGCGCGCAATGCGTCTTCCGCACTGAGCCAGCACGAGTCCGTCAGTTCGCCCCCACAATGCAACGCATCCTGGTCATCCGGCATCGCCGCCGGGAAGAAGCGAGTCGAGTAGCGCTTTGGCAGGGCTTCGGGCGTAATCCAGTAACTGAAATAATTGAGTACGGAGCAGTGCAGGCGAACGCCGGTGGCGGTAACAAACGTGCCCCAATCACGGTCACCGCGGTTCAGTTCGTCACGTACCGTGTCGAGGTCGACATCACTGTCTCCGGTATCCGCAAGCAGCACGCCAGACTCTTCGAACAGTTCCCGGATGGCGGCACTGAGGTAGTTCAGTCCATTCTCGATACCGAGCAGTGCGTCAGCCTGTTCGGGCGTGACGCCATCGCACTGTGCCGCGACAAGTCCGTCTGCATCCTCGAGCACACCACCGGGAAACGCGAACGCACCACCGAACGACGACTTTTCATGACGCCGCACCATCAGAAGCTCGGGTGCGCCCGGCGCTTCGCGCGCGAGTACAACCGTGGATGACGGCCGCGCGACGGGTATGTCAGTCAACGACGGCCCGTCCAGCGTCGCCCGTTTCGACATGTGCTTTCAGCCTTTGCAGCGCCTCACCGATGACGTAGTCAACCGGCAGTGCGATAGCGCCAAGTCCGCCAGCGCGATAACCGCCAACCACATAGGTGAATTTGACGCGGGTGCCCTCCTCTGCATCGAAAAACTCCCACGTCATATTGCCGTTGACACCCATCAGGCCGAGCGGCCCGAGCCCGCCTGTCAGGCGCAGAATGGTCCCGGGATTTGTGAAGGTCACGGTCATGTGAACGACGCCACCACCGTTCGCAAAGCTCTCGCAAAAACAGCCCTGCGGTGCCGCCTTGATGCTCATTTGACTGGCGTCGCCATTAACAGTGTGGTCGTTGCTCCACCATTGGCCTATCTCGTCAACAGCCGCAACCCAGGCGCGGGCGCGCGATGCGTCGATGACCACCTCGTGTGCCGTAGTAAAACCGTTATCTGCGGAGTCGGTCACCTCCGACTGCGCGACGCCAGCCGCAGCAATGAGCGGCAGTAAAGCAAGGAGACGCGTCATCAGACCTCCAGGTGATTGATACGACTGGCTACTTTAACCAAAATGACCCGATGAATCCCGAAGCCCAGGCTTTGATCATCGCATCCGCCGGCAACGCCTGTGTCTGACGACCTGCGCGTGGTCTATGAAAGCCGCAATCGCGCTGCCTGTGCGGATCGCTCACTGGTGCTCGCGGCAGCGGAGATTCCGCACCAGATACTCTACGATGGGGGCGGCTCGGTAATCGTCGTGCCGGCTGCGCACTCGGCGCGCGCGGTCGAGGAAATCGCTCTTTACGATGAGGCCAACCCGCCGGTCATCAGGAAGCCGCCGCAGACTGTTCGCTACCAGAACGCGATGCCCGGAATCGTCGCCTACATACTGGTCGTGTGCGGCGTTGCCTGGCTTGCCGGTGAGTCGGCGTTCGACCTAAACTGGTTTCGCGCCGGGCGCGTCGACGGGGTGCTCGTGCGAGCGGGCGAATGGTGGCGCACCGTGACGGCGCTGACGTTGCATTCCGGACTGCGCCACATCGCCGGCAATCTCGTCTTCGGCGTACTCTTCGGACTTTTTGCGGGCCGCATTCTCGGCTCCGGCGTCGCCTGGTTCACTATCGTTGTCACAGGCGCAATGGGTAATCTCCTGAATACGCTACTGCTGGAGACGGCACACAAATCGCTTGGTGCGTCAACGGCCGTATTCGCGGCGCTGGGTGTCGTCGCCGGCTACGTGTGGAGAGCCCAGCTGATGTCGCAGGAACGCTGGGTGTATCGCAACGGCCCCATTGTCGGCGGCCTGGCACTGCTCATGTACACCGGTACCGGCGACGAGAATACTGATATCGGTGCCCACCTGTTCGGATTCGTCTGCGGCTTCGGCGGCGGCATGTTACTAACGCTGGCGAAACAGCAAATCCTGGAAACCCGCTGGCAGCTAATGGGCGGCCTTGGCGCTGTATTGCTTCTCCTGAGCGCCTGGAGTATTGCACTGCTTGGTTGATCCTGTGTTTATTCATGTAGAATCCCGGCCGGGGAAACGGGTGCGGGCCCGCAGCTGACGTTCATGAAAAAGATTCTGCTGTTCTTGCTGATACTGGCAGTCATACTCGCGATCGTCGCACGAGTTCGATATGGCGGCGGCGAACCGTATGTCGACCTGGTAACGACGCCCATGATCGGCAACGACGCACTCGAGCTGGTTCTGGAATTCCCGGAACCAATCGGCAACGTTGCCGTCAGCACGTCGGGCCGTGTGTTTTTCACCGTACACCCGGAGTCAAGGCCGCGAGGCAACAAGCTGCTCGAATACGTTGATGGTGCATCTGTGCCATACCCCAATGTTCGGCAGCAGGCAGAATTGTTCGACACGGTGCTCGGCGTGGCTATCGATCGATTCAACCGGCTTTGGACTATTGACCATGGCAATCACGGCACACGCAGCGCCCGCTTGCTGGCCATCGATCTCGACAATGGCGAGGTCATTCATGACCACCGATTGCCACCCGAGATCGCCCCGGCCGGTTCATTCTTGCAGGACCTGCAAATCAGCGTCGACGGCCGCACGATCGTCATCGCCGATGCGAGTTTCTGGCGTAAAAGCCCGGCGATCATCGTATACGACATCGAATCGGGAACGGCGCGGCGCGTTCTGGAGTCGCATCCTGCAGTTTCAGCGGAAGACTATGTCATCAAGAACGACGACCACGAGATGAGGTTCTTCGGCGGTCTCGTTGCGCTGCGGGGTGGTGTCGACGGCATCGCCCTGGGTCCCGAATGGCTTTATTTTGCTGCGCTCAGTGGCTCGGAGTTGTTTCGCGTCCGCATTCGCGACTTGCGCGACGACGAGCTACCCGAGTCACAACTCGCCAAGCGCGTCGAGAGATACAGCACGAAGCCGCTTTCGGACGGGCTCAGTGTAGACATCGAAGGTAACGTCTATGTCACTGACGTCGAGCACCGCGCGATCTTCATTGTCGGGCCCGACCGCAAGCCGCAAACACTGTTGCGTTCGGCCGACATCCGCTGGCCCGATGCACTCTCGTTCGGTCCGGACGGCTGGTTGTATGTCGCCGACAGCGCGTTGAGCGAGGTGATACTGCAGTCACAGGAACACATCCGCTCACAAAGCCCCTACAACATTTTCCGCTTCAAACCCGGTATAGAAGGCACGCCCGGCCAATAGCATGCAGGTTATTCTGCTCTACGCGGCCGTCGTACTGATCTGGGGCTCCACCTGGGGCGCTATCCCGTATCAGCTCGGTGTCGTCGCCGAAGAAGTATCGGTTGCATACCGTTTCGGCCTGGCCGCCATTGTCCTGTATGTATTCGCCGTCGTATCCCGGCGGCAGATTCGGCTACCGGCCAGTGCCTACCCGTTCGTGTTCCTGCAAGGCACCTTGCTGTTTTGCATCAACTACTTTTTCGTCTATTACGGGACCGCGTACCTGACATCAGGCGTAGTTGCTGTGCTGTTCAGCAGCATTCTGGTTCTGAATGCGATTTTGGAGCGGCTATTCTTCGGCAGGCGCATTGACGCAAGGTTCTGGACAGCGGCAGTTATTGGCATCGCCGGTATCAGCCTGATTTTCTGGAACGAGATCGCCGAATTCAGCCTGACCGATAAATCGGTCTACGGCGGCATGCTGGTTCTGATTGGCACATTCATTGCGTCATTCGGCAATATGGCCGCCGTCGTCAACACGAACAGAGGTTTACCGGTCATCGCGGTAAATGCGCATGCGATGGCTTTCGCTGCGATGCTGGCCTTTGTAATCGCCGCCGCACTCGGTCGTGAATTCAATTTTCTAATGCGGGCAGACTATATCGTTTCGCTCGCTTATCTCTCGGTCTTCGGTTCGGCGGTTGCGTTCGGCTGCTACCTCGCGCTGCTGCGTCGCATCGGTGCATCACGAGCATCCTATAGCACGGTGCTGTATCCGATCGTTGCATTGTTGATATCGACGTTTCTCGAGGGATACCGCTGGACGACGCTGGCTATCGTCGGCATGCTACTGGCGCTCGCCGGAAACTGGCTGATATTGAGCCAGCGTACGAACAAACAACAAGCACAAGGGAATAAACGTGAACACTGATAATTTGCCTGATCTCGGATTCGACTGGGCCGAAGCCTTACTCATGGTCAAGACGACGGGCGTCGACTTTGCCGTCAACCTTCTCATTGCGTTAGCCATCTTCTACATCGGTAAGTGGGTCGTAAACCTGATCATCAACGGCCTGCTCAAAGCCATGCAAAAAGGCGACATGGACAAGACGCTGCGACGTTTCATCGCAAACCTCGCACGCATGTTGTTGATGCTGTTCGTCATCATCGCCGCGATCAATCAACTTGGAGTGCAGACAGCATCGCTTATCGCACTGATTGGTGCCGCCGGTCTTGCCGTCGGCCTGGCCTTGCAAGGATCGCTTGCCAACTTCGCTTCGGGCGTTCTGATCGTGTTGTTCCGTCCCTACAAGGTGGGCGATTTCATCGAGGGTGCAGGTATTGCGGGTTCGGTGGAAGAAGTCCAGATATTGACCACGGTATTGAAGACCGGCGACAACAAACAGGTAATCGTTCCGAACAGCCAGATCATGGGCTCAACGATCACGAATTACTCCGCGAATGACACCCGTCGCGTCGACCTCGTGGTTGGCGTCAGCTACGACGACGACCTCGACCAGGTCCGCAGGGAACTGGAAGTACTCGTCGCTGCGGACGATCGCATCTTGGGCGATCCGGCTGTAACAATTGCCGTTTCCGAATTGGCGGACAGCAGCGTCAATTTCGTCGTGCGTCCCTGGGTGAAGTCGGCGGACTACTGGGGCGTCAAATTCGAGCTGACCGAAGCCATCAAGAAACGCTTCGACGAAGTCGGAATATCATTCCCGTATCCGCAGCAGGATGTATACCTGCACAACGTCTCGGCAGATCAGGGCTAATCTGCTATATCCGGCTCGATAAAGCACCATTTGAGACCCGGAACTCGCGCCTTCAGCTCGCGTTCAAGCGAGTTGATGGCGCGCACAGCCGACTCGATATCAAGACCCGCCTGCATCTTTACCTTGGCAGCCAGCATCGTATCGGGCCCAAACTGAATCGTGATCGTGTTCAACACGCACTCGATTTGCTCGGCCTCGCAAATGATGTCATCGATTGCCCCCTGGATCTCCGGGTCTGCCGATCGTCCCAGCAACAGAGACCGGATGCGCCAGGCGACAAACGCAGAGATGACGATCAACACCACGCCGATGCAGATCGAACCCATGGCATCGTAAACAGGGTCACCAGTCACCCAGGCCATGACCAGGAACACGAGTGCCAGGATCAATCCGACCTGGGCACCGATATCCTCACCTAGAACGACGACGAGCTCAGAGTTGCGAGTGTGCTTTAGCCACTCTCCAAATGGCCGCGTCCCACGCACCATTTTGATCTCTCTGAGCGCACCGAATAGCGACCCCCCCTCCAGCAATATTGCCAACACCAAAACGATAATTGCCACCCAGATCATCGACAGCGGCTCCGGATTCTGCAGTTTGTGGATGCCCTCGTAGATCGAAAAGAGGCCGCCCATGCTGAACAGCAGGATGGCAACGACAAAACTCCAGAAATAGCTGAGTTTGCCGTAGCCCAACGGATGCTCATCGTCGGCCGGACGCTGCGACTGTGTCAGGCCGAGGTAGAGCAAGACCTGGTTGCCGGTATCTGCGTAGGAGTGAATCGCCTCGGCCATCATGCTGCCGGATCCGGTCAACCACGCGGCCCAGGTTTTGGCGATCGCAATGCCGAAGTTCGCGACAAACGCGTACAGGATCGCTCTTGCAGTTGACGAATGTGCAGATGAAGACATATTGCGCCGTCCAGCGTGTCAACGAGTTCGGATGTCGTGCGTTTCTAAAGGGTGGCCGTGCGCAGCTTAACGTTGCAGGTCGCTGAATCCAAGCGACGTAAGATCCCGGCCCAAGGCTGCATTCAGCCGTGTAAGGCATAATATGGCGAAGCTCAATAGGACCATCGAGACCTGATGCGCAAGACTCTCACGATACTTACCATGATTATGGCCGCCGCTATTGTCGCAGGCTGTGCGGCACACCCCGATCCCATTATCGACACCAAGGGCGTCGACCCCGACAGGCTCGCCCAGGACTGGGACGAGTGTGAGGCCTTCACGCACGAGATCGACATCTCGACGGGCGTGGCAAAGGGCGCCACACTCGGTGGCGC
>Ga0255052_10000858_pt1 | contig 23802 bp, 18 predicted proteins | sample JV7_2_21_MG_FD_188632 | JGI IMG/M metagenome (GOLD analysis project Ga0255052, IMG submission 188632) | Seawater microbial communities from Jervis Inlet, British Columbia, Canada - JV7_2_21 | ecosystem: Environmental > Aquatic > Marine > Inlet | place: Canada: British Columbia | collected... | reverse complement strand
GCCAATGGCATCGAACTCTGGAACATGTACGGACCCACCGAAACCACGGTCTGGTCAACGTGCTGCCAGGTGACCGATCCGGCATCCGGCATCTCTATCTGCACACCGATCGACAATACGACGATCTACATCCTCGACGATCACAAGAATCTGTGTCCGATCGGCGTGCCGGGTGAACTCTATATTGGGGGTGACGGTGTCACGCTCGGCTACTGGCAGCGACCTGAACTGACGGCCGATCGCTTTATCGACGACTCATTCGGTGGCAAGGGCGGCAAGATCTATGGCACGGGCGACAAGGCCCGCTGGCGCGCCGACGGCACGCTGGAGCATTTCGGCAGGCTCGACGACCAGGTCAAGGTCAGGGGGTACCGGGTAGAACTCGGCGAAATCGAAGCCAGGATTGCCGAACATCCCTCTGTCGGCGAAGCCGCTGCGCGACTTTGGTCTGTCAGTGACGACGACGTCCGTATCGTTGCCTGCTGCGTACCAGAGACGCCGGGACGACTGGTCACCGTGAGCCTGCGCAAACACCTCCGGTCGTGCCTGCCCGAATATATGATCCCGCAGTATTTCTTACCGGTTGACGAGATACCGCTGACACCAAACGGCAAGGTGGACCGGAGACGACTGCCTACACCAACTGTGGCAGAAAGCTCGATTGGCGAACATGAGGCTCCGGCAAGCTCTGTTGAAACAACGATTGCCGGGATATGGACTGAGCTGATCCACCCTGCCCGGCCGATCGGCCGTCACGACAAGTTTTTTGATATGGGTGGACACTCATTATTGGCCTTGCGAGCGTTGCGACAGATGGAGCAACATTTCGGCATGAGTCTTGAGTTCCGTGTGCTGTTCCAGGAGACCCTCGCTGAAATCGCAGCCCGATGCGGTTTGCCGGCATCTGCAAGAGAAAGTGCCTGAATATGCATGAGGCATTCTTTTTTGGGCCTGCGGATCGGCAGATCTTCGCAATGTATCATCCGCCAGTCATTGCTGATAAACGGGTGCTTACAGTCATTTGTCCGCCCCTATTCGCCGAATTTAATCGTACGCATTCCATTCTTCGAAAACTGGCTGTTTCCCTCGCGGAACATGGTCAGCATGTTCTAAGAATCGACTTTAGCGGCACCGGAGACTCATTCGGGAACCTCGAAGAATTGACAATTTCTGATTGGGTGGACGACATTGCTTTGGCCGTGCAAGAAGGGCGCGATCTCTCAGGCTGCACCGCCGTGCGGATATTGGGCGTTCGAGCAAGTGCGCTATTGGCATGCAAGTCGGCCACGACAATGAGCAATGTTGAACGGCTGGTTCTATGGGACCCAGTTCATGACGGCACAGAGTATCTTCGAGCGCTTGCCCGCGAACAGGTGGCGATACTGGAGCAACATCATCATCTAGGTCGTGCGCAGCGTCGTGATATTTTGCAAAATTACAGGATGTACAGCTTGTCCGATGGAATGCTGGAAGAGTTTCATGGGTTCGATAACGGTGTCTATTCAAGTGTGCCGAAGAACAAGCTGCGAGTTGTCAGCACCTCTTCAGCGGGCGAACTTCCTGTGCAGGGAGCTTCCCAGAATGTCGTGAAATTTGCATGCTATTGGGAGACGAACACAGAAGGATTGATAGTATCTCAGCCGGTCCTGGAGGGCCTATCACAATGTCTGACCGAGCAATGACAGAAGTACCGCTACAGTTTGGCGAGGGCGGGCGTTTGTTCGGAATCCTGACTGTTTCGGATGTGCAGAGTAGCGATCTTCCAAAGCCACCGGCTTTCGTGTTTTTGACTGCCGGTTTATTGCACCGGGTTGGCCCGCACCGAATGTACGTCCGTCTTGCAAGAGAACTAGCCCAAATAGGCATTAACTCCCTGCGGGTCGATTTGGCTGGCATCGGTGACAGTCCGCCCTGCCCCGATTTGACCTATCAGCAATCCGTAGCAGCAGATTACGTGGAGATTTCCTCTGTCCTTGAATCGCAACTCGGTCCCGCGCCAATTGTGTTAGCCGGGTTGTGTTCGGGCGCAGACAATGTAATCAGACTTTCGATCAGCGACCCGCGCGTAGTTGGAATGGTATTGCTAGACCCAGTGTGTTGTAAAGATGATGGATTTAGAAAGCGAGCCGTTGTTTTTTCGGCTAAAGCGTTTGCTAGAAAGAGCATGGAACCGGCAAGATATCTGCCTTGGCTGAAACGCCGCATCGGAGCGCGCGCACTTCTGAGTAACGATACAGAGATACAGATCGATAATCTGACCTTGAGGGTTTCTCCGACTCAGGAGCAAATGCGAGCAGCGTTCGAATCGGTCCGTGAACGCGACGGGCGTGTATTGTCTGTGTTTACGGAATACGCGCTCCGATACTACAACCATATCGGGCAAATGGGGCGGGTTTTGGGCGTCGAAGGCTACGAACAGAATTGCACCGAGATTTTTTGGCCGCATGTGGAACACTCATACCAATTGGAATCGCACCGGCGTCGACTCATAGATGAAATTATATCCTGGGCTGCCCAGCCGATGCCGAAACTTTCGATTTGACTTACTCCGCTGAGAACTCGTCCGCCGACCACTAGCCATATGAATAGCAAAAATATACTAATTCTGTCCTCTGATGATTGGGGGTGGAAAACGAGCAAGTACCACATATCCAAGAGGCTCGCGCAAGAAAATTGCGTCCTCTTCGTGTCTTCCATCGGATTCCGATCACCCACTGTCACAAAGGAGCACGCCAAACGAATCGTTGCAAGGATTCGATCTTTCGCATCGGGAGCACGGAAGACACCGGAGGGACCCTACACGTTGTCGCCGCTGATTGTGCCTTTTGTTCGATTCCCATTTCGAGATGCCGTAAATCGATTACTCCTGCGACTTCAGTTCATGTGGAATTTCAGAAAACTGAACTTTTCGCCTGACTACGTTTTCGCGTTCTCGCAGAATTGGTATCCGTTCTTGTCCCTTTTCGACTCGAAGCTCATTTACTACTGTGTGGATGACCAGACAGCATTTTCAGCGGTTGATGGCGCCAGGTTTCTTGAACTGGATCGCCTTACCAACAGTGCAGCTGATGTCATTTTCTGTTCATCGCGAACGCTCTATGAATCAAAATTCGCTTCGTACCCGAATACCTACTACAGCCCTCATGGCGTCGAATACGAACTATTCCGAAGAGCCGTTTCGGAGAGGTTGCCTGTTCCATCCGAAATCGACGGAATGCCCGGTCCGAAACTATTATTTTTCGGCCACCTATCCTATGACTGGGTTGATGCCGACCTCTTGCGATACGTAGCCAAACAGAGACCCGACTGGAATATCATCTTGATCGGTCGTTACTCGTTTGACGCTGGAGAGTTCTCCAACCACAGCAATATATTCGTTCTTGGGGAGCGCGATTTTCAGGACCTTCCATCCTATTGTGCCCATTGCGATGTCGGGTTGATTCCATTTGTTGACAGTGAACTAGTGCACAACTGCAATCCCTTGAAACTGTACGAGTACCTCTCTGCCGGATTACCGGTAGTGTCAACAGCGATTCCTGAGGTTCAGCATTTAGAAGATGAATATGTGCGTGTATCGAACTCGGCAACAGAGTTCGTAGCGGAGTGCGAATATTTGCTGAACACAATGGATGCAGAGAAATCGGCGGCACTGTCTGCCTCGATGAGCGACTCCAGCTGGGAAAGCAGAGTTGCTACTATCACGAAGATTCTGCATGACCTCTGAGGTGACAAAACGACCGATCCGGGTTCTCCATGTGATTGAAACACTTGGAACTGGCGGAATGGAAAACGGTGTCGTAAATTTGGTCAACGGGCATGATCCAGACACCGTTTCTGCAGAAGTACTTTGTACTCGAAGCCTGGGCGATTTTGCAGAACGGATTCCATCGAAAAAACTGCATTTCAGTCCTTCAGCCGGTTCGGGAATTACCAGTGCCGTACGCACGGTGTCGCGTCTATGTCGAAAAAGGCGATTTGATGTCGTTCACTCTCATAGTTGGGCAACATTGATGCCCGGTTTTTTCGGCGCGAAACTTTCACGCACGCCCAAATACGTCCATGGAGAACATGGAACGCTGTACCTGGATAAGTTCAGGCGTCGAATATTGCAGCGTACAATTTTCAATCGCGCCGACCGTTGCCTTGCTGTTTCAAAATCGCTAATGGCCGAAATTACGGCGAAGCTACGAATTCCCGCCGATAATTTTTCCGTTATCATTAATGGTGTTGATTTGTCGAAATTTGGTCCTGACCCGAGACGGAAGGGCCTGCTCTTGCAGGCCATCGGCGCCGAGATCGATTCAATCATCATTGGAAGCGTTGGGCGACTAGTCTCCGTGAAAGACTACCCGACCCTCTTGCGCGCATTTGCGGCGCTCTGCGACTCAACAGAAAAAAATTGTCGTCTCGTGCTAGTGGGAGATGGGCCGCAACGCGAACGACTCCAAAAGCTCGCACGTGAAATTGAGGTCTCCGAACAAGTCAATTTTCTGGGAGAGAGTGACGTAGTTGAGGAAATACTGCCTGCATTCGACATATTCGTACTGCCATCGATCCACGAAGGAATGTCAAATACCTTGCTTGAGGCAGCCGCCTGCGGTGTCGTTACAATAGCCTCTGATATCGCGCCCAATCACGAAATTGTGATCGAAGGTGAGACTGGTTTGGTTTTTGAGGTCGGGAATACGAACTCCCTGCACGATCGGCTGAAATATCTCGTTTCGAACGAGGATCAGCGTCAAAACATGTCCCGGACTTCACTCGCTTATGCGCGGGAGAAATGGTCAATCGATAACATGATCCGAAATTACGAAAAGCTATACTGCTCGCTAGTCGATGCGCCCGCATCCGGGCACGCCTGAAGGATAGCGGACTGCCATGTGGATTCCGATTACATTTTACGTCGTGATCATTGCACTCGCTTTGATCCGACCATACCTGGGCCTCGTGGGACTGATCGCAAGTCTGCTCATCCGGTTTCAAAACAGATTTGAAGCAATCGCGGCGGTTCCGACTTTTCAGATTGTTGCGATCGCACTGATCATTGGAGTGATACTTCATCGCGATCAGGTTAACGATCCAAGGTTGCAATTGGATCGGTTGATCGGCTGGTTCGCCGGCTATGTTTTTGTCGGCGTTCTGCTCATGAACAGATTGCAAGTCATCGAGCAGATGACTGGACTGTTGTCATCCATCCTTATTTACTATCTTGTTACTCGCCTTGTGACGTCGAGGCGGCAACTCATTGGATTATTGTTATCAGTACTTGTCGTAACCGTCGGTCTTGCGGTTGAATCATTGGCTTCATATTACGGCGATATAGAATCACCTTTCTCCAATCCGATGACCGGCCGGCTGCAAGGACTGGGCTACTATGCCAACGCAAATGAGTTCGGCAAACTGATGTGTACAGCAATTCCTTTCGCCGCAATGTTCGTGGTACGTGGAGGTTTGGTAGTCCGCCTGCTTGCGATTGCAGCCATTATCGCAATGACGGTCGTGATCGGAGAAACGCTATCGCGTACTTGCTTTGTCACACTCGGCGTAGTCCTGGCTTCGGCCATTGTGCTTCGCGGTTCGGGCCGGATTTTCAAGAAAATAGCGATAACCGGAATTGTCGGAGTAATACTGCTCTTTGGCCTGACGTATCTTCCTGGCCCGCTACAGGAACGTGCACAGTCGATCACCGAGTATTCTACGGATAAGTCTTTTCAGGGTCGCGTCCGATCATGGGACCAGGGATTCCAGATGGTTTCATGGTATCCGGTATTCGGCGTGGGAAAAGGACAATGGGGGGAGTATCACGGTCGATCTCCACATAATTCCTATGTCCAGGTGCTTGCAGAGACTGGCATTCCGGGTTTTATACTTTTCATGTCAGTCGTGTGGGTATCGTTTCGCAGCGTCACAAGACATCTGCTCAAAGTATCCAATAGCAAGTCCATCGACCTATATATCATTGGATTAGCCATCGCCTCGAGCTATTGTGGATATCTTTTCTACATCTTTTTGGGTAACCAGGGCTATTCACCCTGGACATATTTCTACTTCGGCCTGTGCGGCGTTTTCTCGTTCCTGGCGTCAGCTGAAGACAGCGCTGCTTCCGAAGATCAGCTGGAAAGCACTGCCAGCGACGACGCCACTAACAGCGCCAAAATAACGTGATGACAGAAATTCTCGTCGTCACAGTGGCCCTGCTGGGCGTGTTAGCCGCCGCTTATCTCGTCCTGAAGCAGGTACACGTATGGCTGCCAGGCAGTTTGAGCCGACCGCGAGCCAGGCCGTCAGCGAATGAGCCTGTGGACATCATGTTCCTTTCTGTTGATCATTTCGAGTTGGCCGGAAAACCGGAGCGCCTGGACGCATGGGTTAATCGATATCCTGAATTAGCGAAAAGACACCGTGATTCGGATGGCCGCCCCCCGCAGCACACGTGGTTTTATGCTATCGATCTGCTGCATGAACACGAGTTGGAGCCGATCGCAGAATTAGTGCGGCAGGGTTACGGTGAAGTTGAATTGCACTGGCATCACAGTCATGACGACCGATCGCAGTTCATCAGTGACCTGGAGGATGGCTTATCCGTAATGCAAAAGCACGGATTCATGCTTCCTTACGATAGTGATTATCCGGCATGTTTTGCATTCATTCATGGCAATTGGTCCCTCGACAATTCTCGCGGACTCCAATTTTGCGGCATCGACGATGAAATCGACATTTTGAAGCAACATGGTTGCTATGCCGATTTTACATATCCGGCACTTTTCCAGGCTGCACAACCATCACAAGCGAATCAATTTGTGTACGCTGCGGATGATGGCAGACCAAAATCTTATGAACGGGGAAAACGCGCCAAAGTGGGTCGAAAGCCGGCGGATGACGAGTTGATGTTATTTCAGGGCCCCCTGGCGATCAATTTGCGCGACTGGCGTTTTAAGTGGCATCCCGCCATTGAAGACGGCGATATAAACATTTCGCTCTCACAGCATCTATTGGCACGCATCAGGTGCTGGGTTGATCAGAAGATTCATCTCCCTGGCCAACCAAACTGGTGGTTTGTGAAAGTGTTTTGCCACGGTGCGCAAGATCGAGAGGTGGTGTTGAGTCGCGAGACAGACCAGATGCATCACTTACTTGGGGAGCACTACAATGATGGCAAACATTTCCGCCTGCACTACGTTACGGCACGCGAAGCATTCAATATTGTAAAGGCTGCCGAAGACGGTCATACCGGAAACGCCGGCCATTACCGCGATTACCTGATTCCCCACCCTCTGCAACGAAAATCATCCACAAGCTGATACGTGCATGTGCGGAATCGCCGGAATCTATAACTACAAGACTGCGAAGCCGGTTTCTGCCTCGCTGATCGAGTCGATGTGTCAGCCAGTTATTCACAGAGGTCCGGACGGAAGCGGTATCTTCACCAGCGGTTCCGTCGGTCTTGGTCACCGGCGATTGAGCATTATCGACGTCGATGAACGATCCAATCAGCCGATGACAAGCACGTCGTCACAATCCATTATTTGCTACAACGGCGAGGTATACAACTACCGCGAACTTCGGCCTTCACTGGAGTCCGGCGGATTCTCATTCCGAACGCAATCCGATACTGAAGTATTGCTCAATCTCTACGAGCGTGATGGTCCGGAATGTCTTGAGAAGCTGAACGGTATGTTCAGCTTTGCAATATGGAGTGAAAGCCAACAGTCATTATTTCTCGCACGTGACCGGTTGGGTATCAAGCCGCTGTACTACTGCATTACATCTGACGGAATTGTTTTTGCATCCGAGATCAAATCCATTCTTGCAGCACTGCCGCAACGTCCGGGCATTTCAGAAGCGGCGATCGATGCATTCATGAGTTTCGGATATGTCCCCGGTGAGCAAACATGCTTCGATGGCATCAAGAAACTGCTGCCCGGTCATTACCTGATCATCAAGAATGGTGTACTCAGTCAACGGCAGTACTGGGACTTTGAAATCGATCGAAATGACGACCTGGGCTTCGATCATTATCGTGACAAAACCATCGAACTACTGGAAGACGCTGTTCGACTAAGACTGCGAAGCGATGTTCCGCTTGGCGTATTTTTGAGCGGTGGAGTTGACTCGAGTGCTGTCGTCGCAATGATGAAGCACCTGGAAATAGACCCGATCAAGACTTTTTCGGTTCGATGGGATCACGGTTCGAGCTTTGACGAGACTAAGTACGCCCGCCAGGTATCGAGCATGTTTGCGACCGAACACCGTGAATATACGATGTCGGAAGATGACTTCGTATCTTTCTTGCCCCGTTTTCAATGGCTTATGGATGAGCCGGTAACAGAGGCGGCCGCGGTATCACTCTACTACATTGCGTCCAAAGCAACCGAAGATGTCACGGTAGTGCTGTCCGGCGAGGGTGCGGATGAAGTATTTGGAGGCTACCCGATATACCGATACATGCGCTGGGTCGAGCGGTACAAAGGAATTCCGTCCAGTATTCGCAGCGCCGTGACAGACCCGCTGTTGCGAAGTCTGGGCAGCAAATATGCCAAATACGTAGAAATGAGTAAAAACAAGCTGGAGAACTCCTATTTCGGTGTTTCATTCTATGACGCGTCGGTTAAATCCAGCGTGTGCAGCGCAGAGCTCAAATCTTTATCTGATACTCACTCCCACTCCACCGCTTCGTTTGTCGCCGACATTTACGAACGAACGAAGAATTGGGACCCGTACTCGAGAATGCAGTATCTCGACGTCAAGACCTGGTTGGTCGACGACCTGTTGATCAAAGCCGATAGAATGAGTATGGCTGCATCCCTCGAATTACGCGTACCGTTTCTGGATCACCGTTTTCTCGAATTCAGCGCAACGATACCGACAAAGTATCTGGTTGGTGAATTTGAATCGAAAAAACTTCTAAAGCGTGCGTTAGAGCCGTATTTGCCACGCAACATTCTGTACCGTAAGAAAATGGGCTTTCCAACACCAGTTGCTCGACTTCTGCGCGGCTCTCTTGGGACGATGGCCCAGGACCTGTTCTCCAGCAACCATTTTCGGCAGAGTGGATACTTCAATTCCACTCAGGTAACAAAGCTACTTGATTCACATCGGGCTGGTCAGCAAGACAATCATAAGGTTCTCTGGCAGTTGCTCATTTTTGAACTGTGGCGACAATCTTTCGAGGTAGCCTGATATGAGGAAGAAGGAACTCCTTGCTCTGGCAATGTGCGGTCAGTTTAGTCCACTTCGACCACTATCAAGGTTTATGCGCAATGAAAATCTGACGGTGTTGGCCTATCATCGAATTAATGAAAAACCCGATGATTCGTATCCGCATCAGGAAGATACAGTGTCCACCACATCCGACATGTTTCGCAGCCAACTCGCGTTTTTGAAGCGGTACTGTTTCGTTACGACATTCAAAGGGCTTGCTGAATTAATCGCCGCAAACGAAAAAATTCCGCCCAATACAGTGATCATTACCTTTGACGATGGTTACCGCGACAACTACGATATCGCGCTACCCATATTGTCAGAATTCAAACTTCCCGCCGTCATATATGTGGTCACCGGAAACATTGATACCGGCCAGCCATTTTGGTTTGACATACTTTCTTACGCATTGACCAATGCCCCTAACGGTACCCTTCGCGTTTTGGACGGACGACATACATTCGACATATCAAACGGCAATGGAAAATTGCTGAGGCGATCATTTGGTGATCTCGTGAGGGTGTTAACCGACCAAGAAAGAGTACAGGCCATTAGTGAGTTAGTGGACTACTCCAAATGCCGTGATGAGATCGAAGCCCATGAGCGAATGGTACTTACATGGCCAGAGGTTTCGGAGTTGCATTCTGCTGGAATCGAGATCGGTTCGCACACTGTGTCACATCCATTCCTATCTTGCCTCTCAGATGAGCAGTTAGAGAGTGAGCTAGTGGAATCAAAGCGCCGCATCGAAACAGAAATCGGGTCGCCTGTTGTCAGTCTTAGTTACCCAACAGGCGGAAAGAGTTTTTATGACGAAAGGGCACTCAAGTTCGCAGCGACCTGCGGATATCAGTTTGCTGTTTCCTATGAACACAATGCTTTGCCTTACTCGCATGACGCTCGATTCGATATTCCGAGAATTCACATAGAGCTTGACGTTTGCCAGGCACTGTTTGAAGCATACACAATGATGCCGGGCTTGTTTCTAAGGTCATTTGGATCGGCAACGGTCTGATGCAGCTCCGTTTTCAAGTCTTGTTTACAACATTAAGCAAGTCAACAAAACATATTAGTGTGTTCGTACTGGGCATTGTCATGGCCCGCATGCTGCCGATCGAGACTTACGGCACCTTTCTCCAAGTACAACTCGTCGTAAATACACTGCTATACGCTGCAATTTTTGGCATTCCACATAGCATCTATTATTTTCTTCCCCGCGTCCGATTCAAGCGGCGATTCATACTCTCAACCGCCAATCTGATGTTCGTATTGGCCACAACCGTGTCGGTTACGACTTATTTTGCGATGCCCTGGATCAGCGTCAAGCTGAATAACCCGGATCTACTGGCCTTTGGCGCAATTATCGCCTCAATGTTGTTTTTTCAGATTCCGATAAAGATCTTCGAACCAGCAATGATCAGCCTTGGAAAGGTTCCGTTGTTCGTTGTTGTTAACGCGACCTTTAACACTAGCTTTCTTTTTGTGGTACTTACGCCTCTAATTCTTGGGTTGAGCTTATACGTGCTACTGCTGACCATTGTCGCTTTCTATGTCGTCCAATTTCTTGCGATAGCCGTGGCACTCACTTACTCGACGTACTCGGCAATAGACGACGACGACGGTGAGGATCATGAATTAGTTAACCAGTTGAAATTCTCAATGCCAATAGGGTTTTCCGGCGTAATAGGTGAAGTCGCGCGCCAGGTAGACAAAATAATAATCAGCATGTTTTTTGGACCTTATCAATATGCAATCTATACGAGAGGGGCACTGCAGATCCCTCTTCTGAATGTCATCTCGCACTCTCTGCACAATATTTTGATGCCAAGTTTCACAAAGGCGGTTAAAGATGAGAACACGCCTGAATTGCTACGAACCTGGCACAGTGCGATACGACTAATGGCGATGTTTGTGTATCCGACCTTTATTTTTTTCGTGGCGACCGCCGACATGTTCATTCCCGCCTTGTATTCGGATAAGTATGCAGAAGCCAGCATTATCTTTCAGATATACATGTTTACTTTGCTGCGCCGCATAACCTCGCCGAATGCGATAATTCGGGCGATAGGAAAGACCGGCATTCTACTCAAAATGTCGGTGTTTTCTATCTTCTTGAACGTCGGATTGACATACTATTTGATTTCTATTCTTGGTGTGATAGGTGCGCCTATTGCAACGGTAGCGACAACGTATGCAATATTCGCTATTTATCTCAATGTTGTCAGCCGAATGCTAAATGTACCTATTCGAGAGCTGATTCCATGGTCTTCACTGCTGAAGTTTCTGACAATGTCCGGAGCCGCAATACTAGTCGCATCGTCGTTTCGACTGCTCGATATCCCTCGGCTCGGAATGCTCGTTTGTATTGCCTTCATTTTTGGGATTATCTACTGGGCTTTATTGCGCCGCTCCGATGCTTTGGGAGAAACTGAGCGAACAGCACTGCGTGGAATACTCCCGCGGAAGTTGCGATGGGCAATTTGATTCATTTGTCAATCGGCGTCCGCGCTCAATCTCAAAGGAAGAACCGGTGCCGCTCTGTACAGCATTTTGCTAATATAGATTCAATTTCCGTATCGATGCTATGCCAACCAAACCCATACCTGCGAGTAGCGACGATGTAGTCAAGCGCTTACTTGTCACTAGCCGCATGTACTCGGAAGAAGCTGGCATGGGCGACGCCAGCGTAAGTTATCAATATATAACAGGATACCGACGGGCCCTCGTTTTTCGGGTGACAATATCAAGGGCTTCAGATGCCATAACTTTTTTCGCCAAAGTCGGAGCAAACCTCTCTGACGATGTCCGTGCATTTGTAAAGAAAGAGGCTACAATGACGAAGGCGGTGTATGAACGGTTTCCGCATTCTTCTGAGCTCGGCGTCGTCGAACCCGCTTACTACTTTCCCGACCAGGCTGTATTCACGACAAAATCGATTGACGGAACGCGTCTCGATTACGAGCTGCTGGCCGCCCTACGCTGGCCGACAAGACGCAGAACCGGGCGTGCGCTGGAGTTATTGGAAAAGTGCGCGAGTTGGTTGAAAGCGTTTCAAAATTCATGGCCACTTGACGGCAACCTGGAGGAGGGAGATCTGCTAGCCGGCATTCGGCGGCAGCTGCAACGCTTGTCAGACGCGAGGCCAGCTCTCTTCCCTCCGGCACTGGTCTCGATGGTCGAAGATGTGACCGAGACACTGGCTAGCACGTTGGGAAAAGACGCGTATCGCCCCGTTATGCGCCACGATGACTTCGCACCATGGAATATTATTGCAAATGACGATCAGGTCATCGTCTACGACTTTCCAAACGTTCAACCCGGGTCAATGCACTATGACCGGTACTATTTTGATCAAGCGCTTTCAACGTTCAGAAAAAAACCATTCGTCAACAAGCGGCAACTCGATCGCTTCCGTCGTCATTTTGCTTTGTCCCTCGACGAGACCGCGGCAAATCCGGTTGCCGAACAACGTTTCTTTTCAATCTATTTCTGTCTCGTTCGAATCGGATCGCTCGAGTTCATGCGCCGGCCACGATTTCCGTTGAGCATCCTGAGTCGAATTCGAGTGGCGCATGAAATGCAGCGACTAAAGGTTTTGTGCGAAAACTGATTCACTAATCCTCATTGGAGAATGACTCGTTCCAGAGTTGATACGATGCAGTAAGCGGGAGACAGCAAGCAAGTCCTTCAAGTGAAAGGCTTGAAATATTCCATTCTTGAATTTGAAATACGATTTTCTAGCGTACATACTCTCTCCGTCAGCTAGATCTTGATGTCATAAGATTGAGATAGACGTCAACGACAAATTTGAGCTTGGCTCTTATCTAGAATTCAATTCTATTGTGTGAATGTTGTTGTAATATGAAAACAGTTGCTATCGATCAAGATGTTGTTGATGAAATACTGAATAACATTGAAGAGGAACTTAATCTCAAGTTCGTTCATGTTAGACCTATCAACAAACCCAATGTTCGCCTTTCCAGATTGTTTCTAATACTACATAGCTCTGACAAACAGAGATATTTCCTTAAGCTGTACGCCGCACAAATTGACAAGGCTTTTTCAGAAGGTTTTGAAAGATATAGGACGATTTACAGAACAATTCCAGACAATCTGAAGGTCAATTTGGCAGAACCCATTTTGAATAATGAGCATAGAGGAGTTTATTTTAGTTTCGAGTGCTATCTTGATGGGAAACCCCTAAAGCCCTTTTTGGAAAGAAAACTGGTTCCTTTCAAAAGAAAGGAAAATGCAATTTCTCAGTGTTTGACTTGGCTTGTTGATTTTAAGAAGACTTTTGATTCGCTTGAGATTCACAAAACCGATTTACTAGTGAATTTGAAACAGTACAGAGAATTCTTCGACTGCTCCGGGGAAGAGATTTTTCTATTGGAGTTATTGGAGCAGCGAATAGATAGCAGTAGTTATGAGAACAAGTATTTTATCCAACATGGGGATCTCTCCATTGAGAATGTCTTGATTATCAAAGAGACATTCGGCATTTTCGATTGGGAATTAACCGGCAGTGAAGCAATACCACACCATGATCTCTTTGTTTTTTTGACAACTGGAATATATAGCATTGAAAACTGTTTCGATAAGAATCGAGAAAACGGATTTCGATATATTTTTTCGAAAAAGAGAAATAGGGATCTTTTCGTTGAGTCTTTGAGGTCCTATGCGAAGGGTTTAAACATCAAAAGTAATTTTTCCCATCTATTTTTCCCTTATTATCTAATTACTCTACCGGTTATTTTGAGAAAGAGACGTAGTTCCTCTATGACGATAGCCTTCGCGAGGAAGAATGCGGAGATATATGCTGCACGACATAAAGAAATAGACAAATTGCTATCTCCATGATTTTGGAAGGTGAGATGCTGAACCCGAGCCGCTCGGTGCTTTATTGAACAGCTGTGCAATACACTCAAACTCTGATAGTGCCGTCCTTCAATACATGCACGACACGATTTTCTTCCAACTCCGGACTTTTTATGGCAATACCGGTCAGAATCGGAAAATCGAGTTCACGACCAACTATCGCTGCATGGGAGAGCATGCCACCGTTCTGAGAAATACAGCCCGCGGCCCGACCGAACAAAGACACCAGGTCCGGCGTCAGATTCCGGGTCAGCACGATAAAACCAGACTCCAGAGAATCAATTTCCGCCTTTTCGTACTCATCAATATTCACCAAGGGTCCTTTGAAGTCACGGACAGCAGAGATCATCTTCCCTTTGAGACCGGATGTGGCCGTGCTCGCTGACTGCACCAACTCCGGTTCAAGCTTCTCCAGAACGTGTAAGGAAACCTGCTCGCCAAGATCAATAGCCTGGTACTTCTCCCAACGTAGCCTTCGCTCTTCCAATCGGTCCCGGAATTCTCTCACTTTGTCCAGATTCGGATTATCAGCCAGCAACTCAAGTTCTTCTATCCTCGCGAAGTGGATCAACCCCGGACTCATGCCGAGATTTTTCTCAAGTTGTAGCAATGCCGGTTTTAGCACGCTATGTAAGAACTGCAGGCTCAGATCCTTGGCATTCTCCTTGGAATGTATCAGTCGTTGTGCCAGTGAAAGTGCTGCGACAGATTCCTGGTCTTCACGATGTTCTTTTGCAAGAGAAGATGAGGTTCCTGCAGCACCGCCTACAATCAGACTGATGTCTTCTCCATACGTTGGTTGAGCGAGATCATATTCACTGGGCCCACGATGCCCCCAGCGTATGACAAACGTATCTTCAGCCAAGTCACCGCTCTTCACCCTCGCCATATCCCGGTAAAGCTCCGCCGTACGCGTTCTCAAATTTATCGGAGCGACCGAGTCAGTCACATTGGTATTTGCTGGCTCCGAATCCACCAGTACACCTGCTAATGTCGTGGCCTCAAAACCGAGAGGATATATGTACGTAGAAAACTGGCTCACAAGGTTAAGAACATTTGATAATGATACTGATATGGTATCTATTGCTTTATCATCGGCACGGCCAAATTTGGATTTCTGGCCCTCCACTTCTTCTTCCGCTGAAACCAATCTTCGCTCAATGGATTCAACCATTGACACGCCTGAAGGAGTAATCAATTTCTTTGTTAGGCGCCGATTCCACCACAAATTCCGAATTGAAAAGGCCTTCCAACCTTGCTGTTTGCGTTCAAACAATTCCCCAAACAATTCGTCCAAGGTGGGGACCTGTGTCGTAGAGTATGTGTAACCCATGTTGCGCATGGCTACTCCCAACGCCCCTTGCCCGGAGTAGAGGCGGCGTAGCAACGCAGAGGCAAACGGCGAGGGACGCGATATGACTTCAGCTAACGCTCCTCTGCTCCACTGCGCCTTATTTGCAGGAACAGATCCTGCGCTGGCCAATTTCAGGTTTTTTCGCTGTTCCGCAGAAACCTCCGGGTCATACAGTGTTGCCGTGATATCCCGACTCTGGATAATAAACAGCTGATCGTTCGACCCGTCATACGCCCATTCAATATCTTGAGGCGATCCAAATAAATCTTCAATCAAGCGTCCAGCGACGAAAAGCCGTTGGAATAATTTTCCCAGGTCAACTGTTTCATCTCCATAGTCATGATCCGATGTGGGTTCCAGTGTTACTTCACCGCTATAACGCCCAACGGTAAATTGCCTGGGTTCCATTTGACCGGAAACCAGTTTCTCAGCCAACCCCGGTCCGTACTCTCCCAGGCTCAAAGCTGGGTTTTCCGGCGATACGGTGAACAGAACACCCGATAGCTCTGCATCGACCATTTCCTGGATAATGATCGCATTGCCCTCAACTTCTTCATTGCTGCCGAAAGATGCCGCTACCTCGCGAAAGGCTGAATCAAGTTCTTCTTCAGCAACGCCCAGCCTCGTTTCGTAGCGCCCGGCCATGCTGCTCAAATCTCCATCCTCTGCCAATCCGCAGGAGCGCACAGCCCAGCGTACTGCTGGCTTTCTGTTCGGCCAAATGTTCAGGATAGACTGCCCTCCTCCGAACAAGCTCGCAGCAGGCAGCACAACCCCACCGGGTACGGCAAATAGTTCAGTCTGAAAATTCGACAAGCGTCCAAGTCGACGAGCTTTGTTGCCAATGTCCTGCCGCGTCCAGCAAGAAGCCAGCGGCTGGAATCCGGTGGCTTTCGGACTCCCGGTACGATCATTCGTATCAATGACAGAATCAGGTTGCTGCAACAAGCCTCGCGCGACAATTCGCCAGGTCTTCCAGCGGACGACAATCTCGACAAGTGTCTGCAGGCCGATCACGCCTGTCGCATAGATTAGGACAGTGGCGGGAACCTGCGCCAACAGAATCTGGAACAAAACAAAAAGGGGAATCAGGCTCAGGTCGCGCCGCGTAAATGGCGTAGGATGCATGCCCATTCGGCCAATCAAGATCTTGGTGAGGATGACAGCATTTAGCGATAACGCCATCGACCATGAGGGATTAGTAATGTTACTCAGCCATAGAAAGGAGCTGTCATAATTCAGAATATGGGGACTTGCGGCCAGGAAAAGACTATAGAAAGGCAATACCAGCATCAGTGAAAGCAGGCCGCCAACGATTTCTATGCTCTTGCGGCAACCAAATTGCTCTGCGATAGTGCTCTCCAGCACACCGACAAAACGATATGATGGATCCTCATTCTCTCTACGCTGGCCAAAAGCTTTGATGTCCAGGCGCAGAAATCGTGAGCGAGCCTCAATATAGCCTACCGGGAGCAGTAACAAGCGAAGCAATATGCCAGCCATCAATATCAAGAAACCCATGGAAAATTGACCCATAGGTGGAATTGAGGCTACAACCAAATCGTAGGCTTTAAAGAGCTTTCGAGTGATCTCATTGACGAAGCTATCTCTGTCAGAGATAAAGGCGGCAACGCGAGCCGCCTGCATTGAGCCTCCCAAATAGTGGAATTCTCGTCTATGTTCTTTTCCATATTGTTTCCAGGCGGCGTAGGCCACATCAAGGCCCATGTAGAGCCAATCATGTTTCGACAATCCGATAACGACAAACGGCTTGCCCCGAAGATCTTCCGCCAACTGCTCAATGTGGTGACTGAGATTCGTTGAATTGAAATCAATTAGATGCAGTCGTTCTGATGAGATGTGTTCGAAATAGTGAAAAAAATAGTATTCTTGGAGACGGCGCGATCGATACAAACTGTTGAATGGCAAGATGACTTCGACATCTGATGTGTCCAGCACCTCGACCATCTCAAGAGGTGCCAATAGCGTCATCATTTCTGGAAATGCAACCTGAGACTCATCAAAAGCCATACTGTCACGACGCACCTGATATTCAATGATGCCCTGTACATCTTTGGCTTTTTTCAGTTCACCACTTGGAGACTGAACACTAAGTTGAAAAACGGAACTTTGCTCTGCGAATTGAATTAGTATCCTTCTGCTTGTATTGGAGTCAATGGCAAAAACTTGCTCAAATTTCTTCAGAGTATTCCTCAAATCTTCCGATTCATGAAATGGGTTCCAAATGGAATACTTATTCCATTGGAAAATAACAAGTGGACGTTGAACGACACCAGGATCTGAGGCAATCAAGTCTTCCAGATATTGTGAAAATTCAGAATGGCGAACATGAGTAGCAGCTATCCATGAATCGTCTTGCCGTAGGGACGGTATAGCAGAATCATGGGTGAATCGCGTTCGAATGGTGCTGACGAAAACAATTTTTCTATCCTGGCTGACAATGCCTTCAAGATCTTGAAGTTCGATCCCAGTGATCAGACCGGACGTAAACCATAACTGCTGCTGTTCTTTGGCGACAAACTCCAATTGATCGAGTTGTGGATCACTGCGAAGATACTGGGCAACATTACCAATTCTGACCGCCTCATTGTTATTGCTTATGCTGACAAGAAGGCTCAGCACAACGATGACAATTACCGAAGTTAGTACCAGGGTCATTCGTATCAGAAACTTTATTGGGTCACCTGTTTTCTGCAGCCAGGATCGGAAGCGAAGTCCTATGGCCACCATGAAACCTGTAAAGACAGCAAAAATGGCAGGTAGTATTTGTAGAGAAATGATCAGAGATTCTGGTGTTGGTAGAGCCCAGGAACAAGATGGCCAGAATAGAAATAGCATCAGCGAACTAGCGACTGAAGCAGCTTTCTGGCAAGAGGGATTGAAGTATTTCATTACGATGGCTTTACTGTGTCAGGTGATTCTCAAAATACCGAACCAGCGCAATGGCGGGCGGCTTGCGGGATGGGTTTTTGCGTAATACTGGTATTTTCTAACGATTGAACCAACAAGAGAAGTATGTCGGTCACACTTCAAACCGTGCACCCGTCAGGTCGATTCCTGACCGATGATGGCGACGTTATCGAGTGGACCGGGACCGGTGGATGGTGCTTATTCACTGCCCGTAAAGACCTGATATTGATTCGGCTCGCCAAGCACCGCAATGTCACCATTCTTAAGCTCTGCGATGCCTTCTGGCTGATTGAATTGGGGAATCAACAGTTCGCCCAGGAGCGCGCCGCTGAGAGAGTACTCCTGGATCTTTTTCTCTGACTTGCAAATAAGCAAGATATTGCCATCTGCTTTCACGGTTACATCGCCAAGTTTCGAACAATTCTGGACGTCAAACAGGTCAGTTGGTGAATAGTTATCGATGCTATCGATCAGACTAAATACCGCGACACGCACCGGTGAGCGTTCTTTCACAACAATAAGGCGACCGTCCGGTAAGCTGCTAATCCCCTCGATACCATAACTACCCCGCGTTTCGTCCATGCCATTAAGCGTGATTGTTCTCGGCGCTTCGTCACACTTCCTGCCACCGTGGGTCATGAAGTGAATCCGGGCCGGAGTGCCTTCGTTGGCGTAAAGGTCGTATTTTCCATAAGCCCAGCCCCCCTCAATATCACTGCAACCGTTCTGATGGTTCCGACTTATGACCGTCGTACTTGAATCAGTCAAGTCCGTCCGACAAAGAAGCCGCCCGCCGCCATTCTGCAATAAGCAGATTTCGTTATCGCGAATGAAAAGGGCCGATGCCTGACTGACATTTGACAGCGAGTGCATTTTTCCCGGCGCATACCCGTCGATCGTCGCTGCGCCGGAGCAAGCAGGAAGAAGCCAGAGAATCGTCAGAATCGGTAATCGCACTGATAAGCAACTTTTCACAACCCTACTCCTTCATCCAGGCAATTATTTCTCTCGGCAAAAATTTGTTCCAACGCTGTTGCGTTGTCCTCCCATGACGGCCATTGAAAATTGCTTACCCGCTCTGGTGGGTTAGCCAAGGCCTCTGTCACCGCACGGCACCATTCCTCAAGATTGCCTGATTCGATGAGTGCGCCGCGTCCTGCTGTCACAATCTCTGGCACACCACCAACCCTGGATGCGATCACAGGCAGGCCACACGCAAGCGCTTCAAGCAATACGTTCGGACAACCCTCTCGAAGACTGGGCAGAGCAAAACAGTCGGCCGCTTGATAATACGTTCGAAGCATTTGATGGGATTGACGTCCCGCAAACGTTACCCGGCTGCGAATAGCCAGATTGGTGACTAGCCCTTCGAGCTTTTCACGTTCTGGTCCGTCACCAACCAGGTAGAGGTGTGCGGGCAAGCTCATATTTTCAACAGCTTTCGCGAATGCCCGAATCAGCAAGCTGACATTTTTCTCCTGATTGAAATTTCCGATATACAAGAATGAGAATATGTCCGCAGGAATTTCTAGTGCGCGTCGGGCTTCCTGCTTGTCTCCAGGAAGAAACCTGTGGCGGTCGATTCCGTTTGGAACAACATTTATATTGGCCGGTGCGATTCCAAGTTCCTGCACGCGTGAAGCGAGCGCTGCGCTTTTGGTGATAACCGCATTCGCCGAACGCATTGCCCTAACGATCTGAATACGACGCAAATGAAACTTCGCATACTCATTGATATCACACCCCATTGCATGGACGTACACTGGCAACTGCAGTAATCGGGCAGCCATCGTAGACGCAACACCGTCCGGGTATAGCCAATGTGCGCTAATAAAATCGCAGCGCCCCTCCTTTTTGAGACGACGAAGCAGCGGAAAAATTCGAAGAAATAGGGAGATTCCGTAAGTTGCCCGAAGAATTTTTGGTATGACCAAGTACCTCGGATGGAAGATCTCAATTCCGTCGATCCGCTCGGTACTCGATACTTTGGATTTCCCGGGCCATCCAGGGCGCCACGGTAATGGGGCAATAACAACAATCTCGTAACGAGAAGCAAGTCGCGCCACAAGCTGCTTTACAAACGTACCTCTCGTGGGTTCAAGGGAATTCGGGTACAGATTCGTAACGACGACAATCTTCTGCTTATGCACCAGGCTTGTTATCCAGTTACTTTTGATATCGTAAACAAGAATTTGCCGGATTCCGTGGGCGGAATCTCATCGCAGTACTCCACATTGACGGACGTCGCATCTCCCAGCGATTTCTCGATCTCGCCAATAATGGGCGCGAGAAGAATGTCTGACCGATTCTCCGCTGTAACCAGCCGGACTCGAACTTCGGTATGGCTTTCCTGAATTAGCTGAAATTGACGAACTCCGGGGACCCCATAGAATAGGTGAGTGAAGTATTCTCCGTGAATCTTCGTACCGTCGGCAGCAACCAGAAAGTCGCTCACCCGCCCTTCGACTGAGCCAAGCACGGGCAGGCCCCTGCCACAGCCGCATGCATCCGATGACAGGTAACCGACGTCACCCATTCGGTACCGTAGGAACGGCATTCCTCGATTCATCAAATCCGTGACAACAATCTCTCCACGTTGCCCCAGCAGAGCTGGCTGATCTCCGTCCAATACCTCGACGATGACGTTTTCAAAATTGATGTGCAGCCCATTCTTCTCCGCGCATTCACTGGCAATGAGTCCGACTTCCCTGGAACCGTATCGATTCAGAACGTCACAACCGAACGATCGTTCAATTTCTGTACGCTTAGTATTGGTCAGGGTCTCTGCGGAAGATATAACTCCTTTAACCGGAAGCCTCTCCGTCAATCCCTGATTCTGCATCTGTTGTGCAAGCAGTAATAGCGCGTTCGCATAACCAATGAGCATTGTCGGTCGAAAACGTCGCAGTTGTTCGAGAAGGTCAGCAGTATCCGAATCGCGCATCTCGAACGCATCGAACATCATAGATCGATCTACAATTCTCGAGACCACTTTTTCCCTGGTCGATCGAATCAAAGACAAATCTCTTTGCGCCCCCCACAGCAGGGCATATGGTTCGCCCAAACGCCATCCACACCACTGGTCATGACGAATCTGGTCGGCACGACGCAATCGATGCCGGTCAATATCTTTTGTAAAGTTCGTCGGCACGCCCGTGGAACCACCGGAAGAGTCCGGAATCAGTTGGTTGCGGTCAAAAGCACTGGAGATCATCGAATCCATCTTTTCCTGGATGATCGTCTTGTCCAGTGTTGGCAACAAACGTAAGTCCTCAGACGAACGGATATCATCGGGACTGATTCCCGCATCATCAAGTAACTGCCGATAGTATTGCGTCGTCGAATAGCTGTGTTGGACAAGGTTTCTAAGCCGTTCATTCTGAAGTCTTTTTAGCGCTTCAATCGTCAGCCATTGACTGCGTTCCAGATCCGCAAACCTCGCAAGTCGTCTGTCCTGGTTTTTCCAGTAGTACAACGGCTGTACGATGTGTCTGTTGACCGCTTGTGCGATTGTGCGCATTCAAACTCCGAGATGGATCAGCTGAGCTTTGTGACATAATTATCACTAGAAATCATAGTGATAGTGGCATTATACGGTTTGACCTCGCATTCACCAATCGTGCATCCGCACAGGCTAAGTTAATGCAACATCTGTTCTGGATCAGCGTATTTCTAATGTTCTACACGTATGTCGGCTACCCGTTGGCTCTTTGGCTGATACTTCGATCAAAGGGTGCTGCACAGCCTGAGGTGGTTGGCGACTCCGCGTCTCCGAACGTGTCCATAGTTATTTCTGCGCGAAATGAAGAGCAAACCATAGAAAATCGGCTGCTGGACATTCTGAAGCAAACGTATCCAATGGGAAGTCTCGAACTGGTCATCGTTTCAGACGGGTCGACCGACGGCACGGTATCCAAGCTAAGAGAGATGGTGCCAACGCTCGAATCAGCAGGACTCAATCGCGTCGACATTGTTGATTTAGCGGACAACGCGGGCAAACCAAACGCCCTGAATCTGGCGGCCCAACGATGCCAGGGTGAAATCCTGGTGATGGCCGACGCACGACAGACTTTCGATTCGAACGCCATCACAGCTCTCGTCGCTGAACTACAAGACCCTGTCGTTGGATGTGTTTCCGGGGAACTGCACCTCATTGAAGATGACGAAGCACGCGGCAGCGGAGTTGAAATGGGTCTCTACTGGAAGTATGAGCGATTCATTCGAGGTGCCGAGTCCAAAATTTCGTCGGTTATAGGTATGACCGGCGCGATCTACGCAATTCGAAAGCCGCTTTACTCGAAAATACCGGAAGATACGCTGATCGATGATGTTCTGATTCCAATGAATGTCATTCGCCAGGGATTCAGGGCAAAATTCACCTCTTCGGCCAGAGCTTTTGACAAGGTATCGATCAGCCCGGGCCAGGAATGGCAACGGAAAGTCCGAACGATGGCTGGAAACTGGCAACTTGTTCTTCGGTACCGCTGGCTTCTCTCCCCGAAGCAAAATCCGGCTTTCATTTCTTTTCTTTCGCACAAAGTGATGAGATTGCTCGTGCCTTTCCTGATAGTCACGACACTCCTTGGCGGTTTTATTCTAATGACACCTTTCTATATCGCTGCGGCGACGACTCTGTTGCTTGGGCTGTCAGTCGGATTGCTTGGCGTCATACTCCCGCTTAGTCGAAATGTTCGCATCGTGAGCCTCGCCTTCTTTTTTCTGGTTTTGAACGCCGCCGTTGTTGTCGGGTTATGTCGATACCTGGATCCACGCAAAGACATGCTGTGGACAGATGCCCACAAGGATCAACCCTGGTGAAGACTCCGGTTCTGATGTATCACGAGATCACCGATCGACCGGTCTCGGAAATACCAGTTGAAGAGCGCCCGTACGCGATCACAAACGTCGAATTCGATCAGCAAGTTGCGTTCCTTATTCAACAGGGTATTACGACCAGGTTCGTAAATGCCGATCAACCGAATGGAGGCAGGTCAGCAGTCATCACTTTCGACGACGGTCACGCGAGTGATGTATTTGCCGCCTTGCCCAGGCTTTTGAATCATGGCCTCAAAGCGGAGTTTTACATTACGACTGGTTGGATCGGCAAGCCCGGATATGTCAGCAGAGCGGATATCCGCGAGCTCGCAGCGGCAGGCATGGTATTAGGAACGCACGGTGTTACGCACAGGTACTTTGACGACCTGACCGAGGCAGAACTCAGGCTTGAGTTACTCGACTCCAAGTCCGCGCTCGAAGATATTGTCGGTCAAGGAGTCTTCGGTGGCTCCGCTCCTGGAGGGAGGATTCATTCACACACACAACAGATCGCATCCAATCTTGGGTATCGATACCTTTGTGTTTCCAATGCGGACCTTGCTGACCTAAGGCCTGCCGGTGAATTTCAATTCGTGCCGAGGTTTGCTGTTAACAGAAACATG
>Ga0255052_10000857_pt1 | contig 23829 bp, 18 predicted proteins | sample JV7_2_21_MG_FD_188632 | JGI IMG/M metagenome (GOLD analysis project Ga0255052, IMG submission 188632) | Seawater microbial communities from Jervis Inlet, British Columbia, Canada - JV7_2_21 | ecosystem: Environmental > Aquatic > Marine > Inlet | place: Canada: British Columbia | collected... | reverse complement strand
GATGTCCGCCCGTAATGCGGCCGAAATAGGTTTCCACACCGATGATGCCAACAAGAATTTCGATCGGAACGCCTGTGCGCGTGCCGATGTCTTCGAGTGCTTCGCGGTTATCTTCCCAGAAAACCGCACCTGCATTGATGCGTTCCCTGGTCATGAAGATGGGGCGGTACTCTGCCCACGTTAGTGTCTTTTCGGCAGGTTTGCTGATCTGATCGATAATCGAGCGCTTCATCTCGGCCTCGCCCAGAATTTCACGGAGCTTGGCACGATCATAGTCGTGCTCTTTGGCCATTGACTTGATAAACGCCTGTACCTCGGGCCGCTTGAGGTCAACGGCGTGGCAAGGCGAGACAAGCAACAGAAGGGAAGCGATGCCGGCGGCAAATCGGTAAGTCATTAGTGCGGCAACAGTTTCCGGTGAGATTGAATGGACATCAGAATACCGAATCCGGCCAGCAGCGTCACCATGGACGTTCCGCCGAAACTGACCAGTGGTAAAGGAATGCCGACAACGGGCACAAGACCGGTCACCATCGCGGTATTGACGAAGACATAAACAAAAAAGGTCAGGCTGATGGAGCCGGCCAGCAACCGCGAGTAGGTGTCGGGCGCCTGAATCGCAATATAAAGTCCGCGGCCGATAACGAAAATATACAGGCAGAGCAGCGCCAGCACGCCGAGCAGACCGAGTTCTTCGCCCATGACCGCGAAGATGAAATCGGTGTCGCGTTCTGGCAGATATTCAAGCTGTGCCTGTGAGCCATTGGACCAGCCCTTGCCAAACAGGCCACCTGAACCGATCGCGATCTTCGATTGAATGATGTTATAGCCGGCACCGAGTGGGTCGCTGTCAGGATCGAGCAAAGTCAACACGCGCTGTTTCTGATAATCCTGCATGAAATTCCACAAGACGAGCGCTCCCGGTACGGAAAGCATCGCCAGTGCGATCATCAACCTTATCGACAGGCCGGCGAGAACGATGACGATGATCCCGGATGCCGCGATCAGCAGCGATGTGCCGAGGTCGGGCTGGCGCGCGATCAGCAGTGTCGGCACTACGATGATGACGCCAAGCAACAGTAGTTCCCCGGCCCTCGGCGGCAGGCGGCGGTCATGCAAGTACCATGCGGCCATCATGGGTACTGCGAGTTTCATGATCTCAGACGGTTGGAAGCGAATACCTAAATCGAGCCAACGCCGTGCCCCTTGACCCACTTCACCCGTCGTTAAGACAAGAATCAGCAGGACCAGCCCGGCGAGAAAACCCCAGGGCGTCCAGCGCCGCAGGAAATCAGGCGACATCTGCGCAACGATAAACATGGCAACTATTGCGACACCCAGTCGCATGACCTGGTTTACCCACAATCGTGTGTCCCCACCGACGGCGCTGTAGAGAACGACGAGCCCGAGCGCGCATATCAACAAGATGCCACCAAGCAATGGCCCGTCGATGTTGAGCCGCCGCAAAATCCGTCCGAAATCGCCAAGCGGCGCCGCTTTGCCCGAGATCAGTCGCTGTGTGTCACTAAGGCGCATTGCCACCGTATCCGAGGTACTCATCCATGATCGACCGTGCGATCGGCGCAGCCACGCGGCTACCGCTGGAGCCATTCTCGACAATAACAGCGACAGCGATACGTGGATTGTCGAACGGCGCAAACGAGATGAACAGGGCGTGATCGCGCAGATGCTCCTCTATTTCCTCCTCGTCGTACTCCTCTTCCTGTGCGACCGAAAAGACCTGTGCCGTGCCACTTTTTCCCGCCATCTGGTAGGGAGCGTTGCCGCCGGTGGCCCACGCCGTGCCCCGCACGCTTTGCATGACATCGTGCATTGCGGTTGTGACGGTCTGCCAATTCATAGGGTCTTGAATATCGACATCATCGAGCCGTTTGGCCGCGATCAATGTGCGCTCGCCACTGAGTGGATCTTCGACCGCGGCAACAAGGTGCGGCTCATAACGAGCACCGCGGGTGGCCAACGCGGCGGTTGCGCTGGCCAGCTGCAGCGGTGTCGTCAGCATGTAGCCCTGACCAATTGACGCGATAACGGTTTCACCGTTGTACCAACGCCGGTCTGTCGGCTCGGAAAAATTGTTGCGCTTCCACTCACGTGATGGAACGAGTCCGGCGTGTTCACCACTGATGTCGACCCCGGTCGCCCGCCCAAGGCCGAACTGGTCGAGGTACAGGTGCATGTTGTCGATGCCGATGTCCACGCTGAGTTCATAAAAATAAACGTCGCAGGACTGCGTGAGCGCATCGTGAAGATCAACTTCGCCATGCCCTTCGGGTTTCCAGTCCCGATAGCGATGAGTTGTGTTGGGCAACATGAAGTACCCGAGGCAAATCGTTTTCCTTGTGAGATTGGTGGCGCCTGTTTCAAGCGCCGCAAGCGCGAGCATTGGCTTGATTGTCGAGCCGGGCGGGTAGGCGCCGCGGATGGCGCGATTGAACAGCGGCCGTCCGAGATTGTCCTGCAATCCGGCGAACTGCTCGGTGGACATGCCCACGGCGAACAGATTCGGGTCGAACGTTGGCGCGCTGACCAGCGCAAGAATCTCCCCCGTCCACGGGTCAATTGCGACGATAGCGCCACGTTTCCCTTCGAGCGCTTTCGTCGCCAGCAACTGCAGATCGAGATCGAGGCTCAGGTAGACGTTTTGACCGGGCGCCGGCGATTCGTCCGATGGCAATGAGTCCGCCATCTCTCGGGAGTCGGTCGGAATCTGCCGCCCGAGCGCATTGGAGATGACATGCTGGTAGCCGACGTCGCCGTGGAGATTTCCCTCAAAGCTGTTTTCTACGCCCGTTTTGCCGGTGTGAGCGGTGCCGGCGTATGACGAAGCTTCAAGCCGGTCGAGATCGTTCCTGGACAGTGCGCCGACATAACCGACTGCGTGCGCTACGGCTTCACCATAAGGGTAGTGGCGCACAAGTCGTGGCTGGAAGTCGACGCCCGGGAAGCGCGGCCGCTGGATCGCGAAATTGGCAATCTCCTCGTCGCTCAAGCGCAGTTTGAGTGTGACGGGCTTGAATCGTGGTCCGCTGTCGCTGAGTTCTTTGAAGCCGGGAATATCCTCCGCCTCGATGAGTCCGAGGCTGGCCAGTCGCTGCAAGGTATCGTCAATGTCAGCAATCTGCTCCGGGATCAGCTCAAGTTGATAAGCGGGCAGGTTTTCCGCGAGTACCCGCCCCCTGCGATCGAAAACGATGCCGCGGATCGGAGGCACAGCCTCGATGCGCACCCGATTGCCTTGCGACTGTGCCGCGAAGACCTCGTAATCGAACACCTGCAGTTGCACCAGGCGAGCGACCACCGTACTCAGTAACAGGAAACCGATAATGGACGTCAGTATCACGCGCCCGATGAACGATCGGCGCTCCGAATGGTGGTCCTTGATTGGCGAAAGCAGATCCATGCTAGCCGCGCAGCTGGGCCCGCATGCGCACGCCGGACAGCAGGCCAGACACGACGGGCCACAGCAGCGTGCCCGAGATGACGGGTCCCCAGTAACTGACCAACGCTACCTCGACGCCGGCAACACCGTTGATCCAGAACAATATGAATTGATACAGCGTCAGGATCGCGAAGACCGTGGCCGTGAGCTGCTGCATCGGGAAAACGCGCATCAGAAGATGGAAGCGAACCGTCATGAAGACGATGAAACAGAGCGCGAGCGCATGCTGGCCGAGTATCGTGCCCTGGGCGACGTCCAGCACAACACCGATGATCCAGGCCGAGCCCACGCTCCAGGTGCGCGGCAGCATCATGGCCCAATAAATAAGGGTCAGGGCAACCCAGTCTGGCCGGAACGGGAGCGCCCAGTCGGGCAACGGTACGACCATCAACATCAGCGACACGATGATCGAAACGACCACGGGCAGCCGCCGGGATCCCTCGCCCCTACTCATCCGCTGGTCCCGATGAAGGCCAGATCAACATGACCTCGCGAACCTGATCGAGCGCCGCCGAGGGCTTTGCCGTCACGTCGGCGAACGGTTCTTGCGGAATTCGGTTAACGGTTTCGACGATAGCGACCGGATAGCCGGCTGGAAACGCTCCGCCCAGCCCGGAGGTCACGAGCAGGTCACCCGGGCGAATGTCGGCGTTATTGGTGATGAACGGCAGGTCGAGCCGGCCGAATTCGCCGGTGCCATTAGCGATGGTACGCAGGCCATTACGATTGATCTCGACCGGTAGCGAATGGCTTGGATCGCTGATCAACATCGCCTGCGATGTTGTCAGACCGGTTTTGATGACCTGGCCGATGACGCCGATGGCGTCGACTATAGCCTGACCATCATAAGCGCCTTCACGTGTGCCGACATCGATGACGATATTGTGCCGGTACGGGTTCGCGTCGACAGCCATGATCTCGGCCACGCGGACCTCGTCGCGCACCTGCGCACGTGCCTCGAGCAGGTCGCGCAAGCGCGCGTTCTCGGACTCGAGTGCAGTCATTCTTTGCAGCCGCGCATTGGTCAGCAGTCGCTCGGCCTGCAGTCGGCTGAGTTCGAGTTGCAGCTGGTTGCGGTCGGACGTGCCCTCACGGACCCACTCCCAGAGCCGGAATGGTGCATCCACGATGATCTGAATCGGATACACAGCGGCGCCGATGGCCTTGCGCACGGTGTCGAGGTGATTCTGGCGGTGATCTACGACCATCAGGACGATGCTGGCAAACAGCAGTAACAGCACGCGTATGCCGAGCGCCGGAATTCTTGCCGGATTTCTGTTACTGGAGCGGGACGCGACCATCGGGGGCTAGTATTCCTTGCGGGTGTGCTGGTGTCCGCACATCGTCAACCAGGCCCGAATTCTAACCTACTCCAGTCCGAATACTGCGGGCCCGTGCTCGTCTATGAGTTCTATGACGCGGCCGCCACCACGGGCAACACAGGTCATTGGATCGTCGGCGATGACAACGGGGAGGCCCGTTTCTTCCATCAGCAGCTTGTCGATGTCCCGCAGCAATGCGCCCCCGCCGGTCAGTACGATGCCGCGCTCGGCAACATCGGAACCAAGCTCGGGCGGCGTCTGCTCCAGCGCTTCCTTGACGGCGCCGACAATACCCTGCAATGGCTCTTGCAGTGCTTCGAGAATCTCGTTGCTGTTTAGCGTAAAGCTGCGTGGCACGCCCTCGGACAGATTGCGGCCCTTGACCGAAATTTCAAGCACTTCCTGCCCTGGAAATGCTGAGCCGATTTCATGCTTGATACGCTCGGCTGTCGCTTCACCAATCAGAATGCCGTAGTTTCGGCGCACGTAGTTGGTAATGGCCTCGTCGAAGCGGTCACCGCCGATTCTGACCGACGCGGCGTAGACAATACCGTTCAGGGAAATTACCGCCACCTCGGATGTGCCGCCACCGATGTCGAGTACCATCGAGCCGCGTGCTTCGTGCACCGGCATTCCGGCGCCGATCGCGGCTGCCATCGGCTCGTCGATCAGATGCACCTTGCGCGCTCCGGCGCCTTCGGCCGATTCGCGAATGGCACGACGCTCGACCTGCGTCGATCCGTAAGGGACACAAATCAGCACTCTCGGGCTCGGGCGAAAATAGCGCGTGCCATGCGCTTTGCGGATGAAATGCTGCAGCATTTTCTCGGTGACCGTGAAGTCGGCGATAACACCGTCCTTCAAGGGCCGGATTGCTGTGATGTTTCCGGGCGTTCTGCCCAGCATGTTCTTGGCCTCAGCGCCGACGGCTTCGACCACGCGCCCACCACGGCCGCTGTCCTCGCGAATGGCGACAACAGACGGCTCGTCGAGCACGATTCCCTGACCTCTGGTGTAAATCAGAGTGTTGGCAGTGCCGAGATCGATCGACAGGTCATTGGAGAAATAACCCAGAATGTTCTTGAACATGTGGGGATAAGGTCCCGGAATAAGATTAACGCGCTAATCTATCAATGCGCACGACATTGCACAAGGCAGCATGTATCATTGCTCGCGCGCTCGCCGGACGGCGAATCACGCACTCGGTCAAGCAGGATTTCCCCTTGTCACTCGATAAAGATCAGGTTCAGCATATCGCCGTGCTGGCGCGACTCAAGCTAGACGACGATGAGTTCGGCGAAACCGTCGAAAAGTTGTCGCGAATCGTCGATTTCGTCGACCAATTGGGTCAGGCGGCGACCGGCGATGTCGTCCCCATGGCGCACCCGCTCGATGCATCCCAGCGCTTGCGTGCCGATCAGGTCACTGAGGTCAATGATCGCGATCGCGTGCAGCAAAATGCTCCCTCCACTGACAACGGCATGTACCTGGTGCCAAAAGTCATCGAGTGACCCGTGAGCCGGGATCTGCACGCACAGACCTTGACGCAGCTTGCCGCGGGCCTCGAACGCGGTGACTTCTCGTCCGTAGAGCTGACTGAGGCGCTACTCGGCCGTATCAAATCTCACAATCAGACGCTGAACGCGTTTGTCACTGTTACCGGAGAGCAGGCGCTTGCGGCTGCAAAGCGCGCTGATGAGGCTCGTGCCTCTGGCAACGCGGGCGTGTTGAACGGTCTGCCACTTGTGCACAAGGACATCTTCTGTACGCGGGACGTATTGACCACTTGCGGTTCGCGCATGCTGGAAAATTTTGTCTCGCCCTACGATGCAACAGTCGTTGAGCGCTTTGCCGGCGCGGGTGCTGTTGTCCTTGGAAAAACCAACATGGACGAGTTCGCCATGGGCTCGTCTAACGAAACGAGTTACTTCGGGCCCGTCAAAAATCCGTGGCGCCTTGAGTGCTCTCCGGGCGGCTCATCGGGCGGGTCGGCTGCGGCCGTCGCCGCACGGCTGGCGCCTGCTGCGACCGGTACCGATACAGGCGGCTCCATCCGCCAGCCTGCCGCGCTGACCGGTACGGTAGGCTTGAAGCCCACCTATGGGCGTGTTTCGCGTTACGGCATGATTGCTTTCGCATCGAGCCTCGACCAGGCGGGTGTGATCACACGCTGCGCAGAAGATGCGGCTCTGTTACTCGGTGTCATGGCCGGATTTGATGAGCGCGATTCGACATGCCTCGACCATCCCGTGCCCGATTACGCCGCAGGACTGTCCAAATCGCTCAAGGGATTGCGGGTCGGTATTGTGCGTCAGCACTTCGATGCGGGCCTGGACGAGCAGACCGGTGCGGCCGTAAGAGAGGCCCTCTCGGTCCTTGAGTCACAAGGCGCTGTTTTAACCGAGGTCGATCTGCCAAACCTCGATTTGTCAGTGCCGACGTACTACGTCGTTGCTCCGGCCGAGTGCTCATCGAACCTGTCGCGCTTTGACGGTGTGCGATTTGGACGCCGCGCCGAGGACCCCGAAGACCTGTACGACTTGTACTGTCGCAGCCGCGGCGAGGGCTTTGGCGCCGAGGTCAAGCGCCGCATCATGACCGGCACCTATGTGCTGTCCGCGGGTTACTACGACGCGTACTACCTCAAGGCACAAAAGGTGCGCGCCTTGATCGCCGATGATTTCCGCAGGGCCTTTGCCGGCGTTGATGTCATCGCCGGGCCGACATCGCCGACGCCCGCATTCAAACTCGGTGACAAGACCGACGATCCAATCACGATGTACCTCAACGATATCTATACGATCGGTGCCAATCTCGCCGGACTGCCTGGAATCTCGACGCCATGCGGGCTTGTCGAGGGTTTGCCGGTCGGATTGCACCTCGTGGGACCTCATTTTGGCGAAGAGACAATCCTGCGCTGCGCCCACCAGTACGAGCAGTTATCTGACTGGCATCAAGCCTGCCCGGAGGATTTCCGGTGAGGGGCGATTGGGAAGTCGTTATCGGCCTGGAGGTGCATTCGCAGCTAGCCACGGAGAGCAAGATTTTTTCGGGGGCCGCAACGGCGTACGGTGCCGAGCCCAACACCCAGGCGTGCCTCGTCGATCTGGGCTATCCGGGCGTTCTGCCGGTGCTCAACGAAGAGGTTGTGCGCATGGCGGCGAAGTTCGGCCTGGCTGTGAATGCGACCGTTGCGCAGCGTTCCGTGTTCGCACGCAAGAATTATTTCTATCCCGACCTGCCCAAGGGCTACCAGATAAGCCAGTACGAATTACCCATCGTCGAACATGGCGAATTGTTTATCACTGATGCCGACGGCAACGACAAGCGCATTGGCATCACGCGCGCGCACCTGGAGGAGGACGCCGGCAAGTCGATTCACGAGGGAATCGACAAGTCATCGCGCATCGACCTGAATCGTGCGGGTACTCCGTTGCTCGAAATTGTTTCCGAACCAGAGCTTGGCTCGGCAAAAGAAGCTGTGGCATACATGCGCAAGATTCATACGCTGGTGCGCTATCTCGGGATTTCCGACGGCAACATGCAGGAGGGATCGTTCCGTTGTGACGCCAATGTCTCGGTGCGGCCGCGCGGCCAGAAGGAGCTGGGCACTCGCGCCGAGCTGAAGAATCTGAACTCGTTCCGCTTCGTTGAGAAGGCGATCAATTTCGAGATCGAACGTCAGATCGAGTTGATCGAGGACGGTGGCAAGGTTCTGCAGGAAACCCGGCTTTACGATTCGGACAAGGACGAGACGCGGTCGATGCGTTCAAAAGAAGAGGCAAACGACTACCGCTACTTCCCCGATCCGGACCTGCTACCGGTCGAGATCGACGCAGCGTATATCGAGGCAGTTCGCGAGAAGCTGCCCGAGCTACCCGACGCGAAGCAACAACGATTCATTAGCGAGTATGGCCTCAAGGCCGATGACGCCAGCATTCTCACCGGTTCGATCGCACTTGCAGATTATTTCGAGGCTGTCGCGGCGGCCACCGATGCCAAGGCGAAGCTCGCCGCCAACTGGGTCATTGGTGATTTGTCCGGCGCACTGAATCGCGACGGTCTCGACATCGACGTTGCCAAGGTAGAGGCGGCAGCTTTGGCCGGCCTTCTGGACTGCATTGCAGATGACACAATCTCGGGCAAGATCGCCAAGGAAGTGTTCGACGCCATGTGGGCAGGCGAGGGCAGTGCCTACGACATCATCGAGTCGCGTGGCCTCAAGCAGATAACCGATAGCTCGGCCATCGAATCTGTTGTCGACCAGGTCATCGCCGCGAATCCTGGCCAGGTTGCCGAGTACAAGGCCGGCAAAGACAAACTGATTGGTTTCTTCGTCGGCCAGGTCATGAAAGAAACCGGTGGCAAGGCCAATCCCGGCCAGGTCAACGCCATACTCAAAGACAAACTCAAGAATTAGAGGGACAGGCATCCCAACCGGTTGGAGCGCTCCCTGGAGCGCGACTGAGACCAAGCGTCATCGTGCCACGACCTCATCGCTACCCATTCGCGCCTCAAGAGGCGCTCCAACGATAGCTATCGCAGACCCGCGCGCTGCTACGGCCTTCATGCTATGCTATTCGATCTAATATATAAATAAATACTTATATCTTTATCTTATGCAAAATAGCACAGGACAACTCATAAAGCACTTGAAGGCGTTTGCCGATCCGATTCGGCTACGCCTGTTGGCGTTGTGTGTTCGCGGTGAGTGCACGGTGTCTGAGCTGACGCAAATCACGGGACAAAGTCAGCCGCGCATTTCGCAACATCTCAAGCAGCTTTGCGACGCCGAATTACTCGAGCGCTATCGTGATGGGCAATTCGTTTATTACCGCGTGCCGCTCGGCAAGGAACAAGCTGTCGCGCGGCGCCGCCTGTTCGCGCTGTTGCCGGCAGATGAGCCGGTGTACGAGCGCGACTTCGAAAAACTCTGTGCACTGCGTGCTGAGCAGGGGTTGGCCGTTCCCGACAAGGATAATGTGGCCGTTCGCTATCTGCACCGCGCCCTGATCGAACTGACCGTCACCATGTCGCTCGGCGACTTGATTGATATCGGCAGCGGCCAGGGCCGTATTCTGAAGTTGCTCGGCTCTCGCGCGCAACGTGCCGTTGGCGTCGACGTCAATGCCGATGCCAGGCAGCTTGCGCGCGCAGAATTACTGCTGGCCGGCGTGGAAAACTGCAGTCTGCGCAATGGCGACATGTACGAGTTGCCGTACGCGGACGGCGAATTCGATACCGTCATACTCGATGACGTCCTCGGCACGGCCGAGCGACCGATGACTGCCATAAAAGAGGCGCGCCGGATTCTCAGGAAGGGCGGCCGGTTATTGTTGCTCTGCCAGGCCGAAGATGGCGACACCACGGTCATCGAAAAACGACTCGCGACATGGTGCGCTGCCGCCGACCTCCGTTTGGCGGCACCGCGGCGCATTCCAGTTAACAACCCACGGTGGCTGCTTGCTGTCGCGACATCGGCCAGCGCGGAAACGGCTGCCGCCTGAGTCCGTCACGGGCAGATTACGATGACCAGTAAAGCAACTCGAAACGCTGAAGTCTCATTCGAATTTTTCCCGCCGCACAGCGAGAAAATGGAAGTGACGCTGTGGAATTCGGTGCAGCGGCTCAAAGGTCTTGGGCCGCGATTCGTTTCCGTGACATACGGCGCCGATGGTTCGACGCGCGAACGCACGCATGCGGCCGTTGAGCGCATCGTCACGGAGACAGACCTGACGGCCGCGCCGCACCTGACTTGCATCGGCGCAAGCCGTGGCGAGATTGACGACATTGCACGCGCATATTGGGATATGGGAATCCGGCATCTGGTCGCGCTACGAGGCGATACGCCGCAGGATTCGCGTGACTATGTGCCGCACGCAGATGGCTACGCCTACGCCTCCGATCTGGTCGCGGGGCTGCGCAAGGTCGCCGATTTCGATATTTCCGTGGCGGCCTACCCCGAAGTGCACCCTGAGGCACCGAGCCCGTTATTCGATCTGGAAAACCTCAAACGCAAGCTCGATGCCGGCGCAAGTCGTGCGATTACGCAGTTCTTTTTTGATGTTGGTGCGTATCTGAGATTTCGCGATCTTGCGGCTACGGCTGGAATTGAGTCTGCAATCGTGCCCGGCATCTTGCCGATTACACGGTTTCCTCAATTGCAGAGATTCGCCGAGCAATGCGGCGCGACTGTGCCCGACTGGTTGCATGAGCGTTTTGCGGGACTGGAGGACGACGCGGAAACGCGGCAAATGATCGCAGCGAATGTTGCTATCGAGCAAGTCCGAAAACTGCAGGCCGAGGGCGTCGACGAGTTTCACTTCTACACATTGAATCGCTCTGAACTGACTGTTGCGATCTGTCACGCCCTTGGTGTGCGCCCGTCGCAGGCCGCGGCCTGAGAGTACGGCGATGGAACGCAAAGAACGTATCGCTCTACTAGTGCAGTCGCTCGAGCAGAGAATCATGCTGCTCGATGGCGCGATGGGTACGATGATCCAGAGGTATGGCCTGGATGAAGATGGCTATCGCGGCGAGCGGTTTGGCGATTGGCACAGCGACCTGAAGGGCAACAATGACTTGTTGACCCTCACACGGCCGGCAGTCATTCAGGAAATACACCGCCAGTTTCTTGACGCCGGCGCCGACATCGTCGAGACCAACACGTTTAATTCCAACGCGCCGTCGATGGCGGACTATGGCATGGAGGGGCTCGTTGCCGAACTGAACTTGGCCGCCGCCCGGTTGGCGCGTGAGTGCGCCGACGCGCATGCAGCAAAGGCCGGTAGCCCGCGATTCGTAGCCGGTGTCCTTGGGCCGACTAACCGCACCGCATCGATCTCGCCCGACGTCAACGACCCGGGTTTTCGCAATATTCGATTCGCTGAACTGGCCGCAACCTATGAAGAGGCTGCAGTAGCGTTGATTGGTGGCGGCGTTGACTTCCTCATGGTCGAGACGATTTTCGACACGCTCAATGCCAAGGCTGCAATTTTCGCGATCAAACGTGCTTTCGCAAGGTCCGGAGAGACGCTACCTGTCATGATTTCGGGAACCATTACAGACGCATCGGGACGTACGCTGTCGGGTCAGACGTGCGAAGCGTTCTGGAATTCGGTCAGGCATGCGGACCCGTTCATGATCGGTCTCAATTGCGCGCTCGGTGCCAGGGATTTGCGGCCCTATGTTGACGAGCTGTCGCGGGTTGCGAGCACACGTGTTGCTGCGCACCCGAATGCAGGTTTGCCGAACGAATTTGGAGAATACGACGAGACCCCTGAATACATGGCCGAAGTAATTGGCGAATTTGCAGAAAGCGGGCTTGTCAATCTTGTTGGCGGTTGCTGCGGGACTCGCCCGGAGCATATCAGGGCATTGAAAAGCGTAATCAGCGGCCGCGTGCCGCGCGCGATCCCCGTTGTTCCGCAGCGTTGTCGCCTGGCGGGGCTTGAGCCGCTCAACATCGGGCCCGATGATTTGTTCGTCAATGTCGGTGAGCGTTGCAATGTTACCGGTTCGGCAATTTTTCGCCGTTTGATTGAAGCTGATGACTACGCGGCGGCTGTTCAGGTTGCGCGCACACAGGTCGAGAACGGCGCGCAGATCATCGATGTCAACATGGATGAGGGCATGCTCGATTCCGAGAAGGCGATGGTGACGTTTCTGAATCTGATCGCCTCGGAACCCGACGTTGCGCGTTTGCCTGTGATGATCGACTCATCGAAGTGGTCTGTGATCGAAGCTGGCCTGCAGTGCGTGCAAGGCAAAGCAGTCGTAAATTCGGTCAGCCTGAAAGAAGGCGAAGACGGGTTCATCGAACAAGCACAACTGGTACGTGCATATGGTGCCGCCGTTATTGTCATGGCGTTCGACGAGAAGGGCCAGGCCGACACGGCCGAGCGCAAGGTCGCAATCTGCAAGCGCTCGTACCAGATCCTGACCGAAGTCGTTGGATTCGAACCGGCGGACATTATCTTCGATCCGAATATTTTCGCGATTGCGACGGGCATTGAAGAGCACGCAAGCTATGGGCTCGATTTTATTGAGGCGACGCGACTGATCAAAGACGCGCTGCCAGGTGCGCTGGTGAGTGGCGGCGTCAGCAATGTGTCGTTCTCGTTCCGTGGCAACAACGTCGTGCGCGAGGCAATTCATTCGGTGTTTCTGTACCACGCTATCCGGGCTGGTATGGATATGGGTATCGTCAACGCCGGGCAATTGGCGATCTACGCAGACCTGCCGGCAGATCTTCGCGACGCGGTCGAGGATGCTGTGCTCAATCGGCGTGACGACTCGACCGAGCGCCTGCTCGACGTTGCTGAGAATTACAAGGGTCAGGCGTCCGGCACCAAGGCCAAAGCCCGGGATCTGAGTTGGCGCGAGCTGTCAGTGGACAAGCGCCTCGAGTATGCCCTCGTCAATGGCATCGACGCAGACGTCGTTGCTGACACAGAAGAAGCGCGGCTCGCAGCGGACCGTCCGCTGGCGGTGATCGAAGGTCCGCTCATGGCCGGCATGAACGTGGTCGGCGATCTGTTCGGTGACGGCAAGATGTTCCTGCCGCAAGTTGTCAAGTCTGCCCGTGTAATGAAGAAGGCTGTAGGGCACCTCGTGCCGTTTATTGAAGACGAACAGGGCGGCGAAATCAGCTCCAATGGCAAGATCGTACTCGCGACCGTGAAAGGCGATGTTCACGACATTGGCAAGAACATCGTTGGTGTGGTTCTGCAGTGCAATAATTTCGAGGTCATCGATCTCGGCGTCATGGTGTCCTGCGAGCACATACTCGATGCTGCGCGACGCGAGGGTGCCGCCATTGTCGGCCTGTCGGGGCTGATCACGCCATCGCTTGATGAAATGGTCCACGTGGCTGGCGAGATGCAGCGTCTCAATTTCGAATTGCCGCTATTGATTGGCGGCGCGACAACGTCACCCGCACATACGGCCGTGAAGATCGAGCCACGTTATGAGGGTCCGGTTATCTACGTCAAAGACGCGTCACGTTCGGTGGGCGTGGCGCAGGCGCTTATTGAATCCGGCACGCGGGACGCGCTGATCGAAAAAACCCGCGATGACAATGCGCGCCGGCGCGAACGTCACGCGAGTAAGAATCGGCTGTCGCCACAGTTGTCATTATCGGATGCACGTGCGCGACGGCATCTTTGCAACTGGGACAACTACACGCCGCCCACGCCGACGTTTACGGGAACGCGAGTGATAGACGACATCAGTCTCGACGGTTTGCTCAATTACATCGACTGGATGCCGTTTTTCAATGCGTGGGAGTTTCACGGTAAATTCCCCGCCATTCTGAGTGACGCGGTAGTCGGTGAGGCGGCCAGCAACCTGTTGGCGGATGCGAGAGAGATGCTCGACCGCGTGATCAGGGAGCAGTGGCTGCAAGCGAAAGCTGTGTTCGGTTTTTTTCCGGCGAATTGTCACGACGACGATGACTTGTTGGTTTATGGCGACGAATCGCGAGCCACTACTCTGGTGAGTTTGTGTCATCTGCGGCAACAGCGCGCCAAACCGCAAGGCCATGCACAGAATTGCCTTGCAGATTTCGTTGCGCCGACGACATCCGGACTGGCCGACTACGTGGGCGCGTTTGCTGTAACAGCGGGGATCGGCATCGAAGAACACGTGGAGCGTTTTGAGCAAGACCACGACGATTACAGCGCGATCATTCTCAAGGCGCTCGCCGACCGCCTGGCCGAAGCATCAGCTGAGTTTCTGCACGAGCGCGTCCGGCGCGAGTTTTGGGCGTACGCCGCCGGCGAGCAACTGTCGAATGATGAGCTGATTTCCGAAAAATACACAGGAATCCGACCCGCGCCGGGCTACCCGGCCTGCCCGGACCACACCGAGAAAGCGAAGCTTTGGGAGCTGCTCAATGTCGAAAGGAGTATCGGCATGCGATTGACCGAGTCTTATGCGATGGTCCCGACGGCGGCCGTCAGCGGGTTCTATTTTTCACATCCGGATGCCCGCTATTTCTCGGTGGGCAAAATTGACCGTGACCAGGTCAGGTCCTACGCACAACGAAAAGGGCTTAGCATGACCGAAGCCGAGAAATGGCTTGCGCCGAATCTCGGATACGAGCCCAATGCCGCAGATGCTGCCTGATCGCTTACTTCTTACAGTCTTGCTTGCCTGCGTGCTGTGGGTGCCGATGGCCCATGCCGACGCCTACGCAGACGCGCGCGCTGAACTGATAGCGACTTATCAGGCCGGCGATTTTCAGGCCATGCGACAAGCCGCGCAAGACGCGCTCGACGCCCGTCCCGGGTATCCCGGCGCCCTGTTCAATCGTGCTCTTGCCGAAACGCTCGATGGTGATTCGGCCGCCGCTCTCGCAACCTTGTCCGGCCTGGTTATCTCAGGCGTCGATTTCAAGGTAGCGGATATCGAGGAGTTTGCTCCGCTGCTCACCTCGGCAGCATGGCCGTCCTACGAGAGCGCTGTCGCCGCCCTGAACGAACCTGTCGGGAGCGCAACAATCGCGTATTCGCAGAACACCGAAAATTTCATCCCGGAGGGGATTGCGATTGGCGCCGATGGTGAGTTGTACCTCGGGAGCATTCATCTTGGGCTTGTTCTTCGTGTCGACGATGGTGTCGAGATCCTTAGTGATGCAGCCGGCCACTGGAGCGTGTTCGGCATGCGCCTCGATGATCGCGGTGGACTTTGGTTTGCGAGCGCTGCAGTGTCGGAGTTTGCCGGCAGCAATAACAGGAATCAGGGTAAGACCGGAATTTTTCGGCTCGATCTGAACAGCAACGAGATTACTCACCGGGCGTTACTGCCCTCGAGCGACACAGCAATGGTGCTTGGCGATCTGGTCATCGTCGACGAGGACACCATACTCGCCACGGAGAGCCTGACAGGGGCCCTGTACCGTTACGCGATCTCGACTGAAGAATTCGTGCAAGTCGTCCCGCCTGGAGAATTGCGATCAATGCAAGGCCTCGCCCTGGACGGCACCGGAGACTACTTGTATGTGTCTGACTATGTCGGCGGGTTGTTCAGAGTGGCCCTGGCAGACTATGTGGTCGAACGGCTTGTGGCCAATGACTCGATCACTCTGTTCGGGATTGACGGGCTTTATCGCTATGGCAACGAACTGATCGCGATACAAAATGGTATTCGGCCGCACCGTGTCGTCGCTTTGACGCTGTCGTCCGACGGGCTCGACATAACCGGCAGTCGCATTCTTGCGCGAAATCTGCCCGAATTCGATGAACCGACGCTGGGCGTCGTGGTCGGCGACGAGTTCTTCTTTGTCGCCAACAGTCATTGGAATCGTTTCGACCGCGAGGGCAATTTGCCCGACAGTCTGACTGGCCCAATTGTTCTGAAGCTGTCCTTATTGGAGCGCTCCCTGGAGCGCGACTAAGACAAGTCTCATTCGCGCCTCATGAGGCGTTTCTGCAAGCTGGACAATCGTCGCGTTTGATAATCGCGACCGAGCGAAATTCTCCGCTCATTGCGTCATAGAGCTGCAACACACCGGGCCGTGGTTCCAGCCCCGCGAGAAACTTGAGGGCCTCGACCGCCATGAGCGTGCCGATGGCTCCGGGCACCGGCGCGAGTACGCCATTCCCCGCACAGTTCTGCAGCGATTCGTCCGCTTCCCTGTACAAGCATCGGTAACACGGCGAGGCGGCAAAGTCAGGGCCGAACACGGCGAGCTGGCCTTCAAGCCGAATCGCGGCGCCAGAGATCAGGCAGGTATCGGCCGCGACACACGCATCGTTGACCTGAAAGCGCGTCGCGAAATTATCTGAACCGTCGAGCACGACGTCAGCTTGAGCCACGGCCTTCAGAAGTGCTGTGTCATCGAGACGTTCGGTGATTGCTGTAATCCGAATGTCCGGATTGATTTGCGCCAGCCTCGCAGCAGCCTGTTGTGCTTTGAGTTCACCAATGTCGTCCGGACCATACAAGGTCTGACGACCCAGATTGGTCGCATCAACGGTGTCGAAATCGCACAGCAGGAGATGCCCGACACCACTCGATGCCAGGTAATTGGCGACGGCACAACCGATGCCGCCAACGCCAATAAGAAGTGCACTGCTGGAGGCAATTCGCTCCTGCCCGCCCGCACCAACCTGTGCCAGGGCGAGATGGCGCGCGTGTCGCGTCAGGTTGGGGTTGTCACCCGGCATTGCCCTGGTCGTCGATGGATACCTCCAGAATGGTTACGGCGTCGAGCGGAACGTCCTGGTGGCCGCCACGGCTGCCAGTTGGCAGGGCGCCAATCGCGTCGACGACATCCATGCCGTCCGAGACCCGGCCGAATACCGCATAGCCGAAATCACGCGTGCCGTGATTGAGGAAGTCATTGTCGCTGAGATTGATGAAAAACTGCGATGTAGCACTGTCGACGACGCCGGTGCGAGCCATTGCCAGTGTACCGCGTACATTTGACTCGCCGTTGTCCGCCTCATTCTTGATCGGATCCCGCGTTGGCTTGCTGGACATGCTTTCGTCCATACCACCGCACTGAATCATAAAATTCGGGATAACACGGTGAAAAATAGTGTCGCTGAAATGCCCGTCTTTGACGTACTGACGAAAGTTTTCGCAGCTGATCGGGGCCTTTTCATCCAAGAGTTCTACTGTAATGTCGCCGTGATTTGTCTTAATCGTAATCATGTTGTCTCGCTGGTTGAAGGATATGCGCTGGTCACTCGTGGCAGACCGGCATAGTCATCGTAGCATTGGATGTGCCGCCAGCCATATGACAACAGGATCTCCGCCACCGGTTCTTTTTGCTCCGCACCGTGTTCAATGACTAGCTTGCCGTCGTCTTCGATGATTGCCGGGCAGTCCCTCGCAAGCCTGGCGATCGAATCGAGCCCGTCCTTGCCGGCCAGCAGAGCGACATCTGGCTCTGCGTGAAGTGCCGCCAGCGCCGCGTCGCCGGCCGCGACGTAAGGTGGATTCGACGCGATGACCTTGAATTTCTGACCTGTGACAGGGCCGGTCCAGTCTCCTTCAAGAAACTCGACATTGCTGATCGTCAGCTGATTCGCGTTCTGCCGGGCGACCACCAGAGCGTCCGGACTGATGTCGACAGCAGTGACCTGGCAAAGCTGCCGTTCTCGGGCGATGGCAAGTGCGACCGCACCGCTGCCGGTGCCAAGGTCGAGTACCTGCCACTCCGCCTTGCGGGGAATGTCGCGCAAGGCAACGTCGACAAGCAATTCGGTTTCCGGCCGCGGTACGAGCGTCGCCGGGCTGACGATGAGCTCCATCGACCAGAACTCCTTGATGCCGCTTATGTAAGCCATAGGCTCACCGGCCAGCCGGCGTTCAAGCGTCTGCGCAAGTCGGTCGAGGGATGCCGTGTCGAGCTCATCCTGCGGATGTGCGAACAGGAAGCTGCGCGGCATATCTATCGCGCGTGCAAGCAGCAACTCGGCGTCGAGACGCGCGGAATCACTGACGCCCTCGAGCTGCCGCGTCGCATGATGCAACGCATTCTCGATCGAAATTTCTTCACTCATTCGCAATGACCACTATGGCAGTCCGTAAAACAATTCACGTACACTCGCTGGCAAATCCAATCGGGACTATACGTCATGCAAGTCTATTCCAACGTTCTGGATATGGTCGGTCAGACGCCGATGCTCGAAGTCCACAATATCGACACGGGACCGTGCCAGCTGTTTCTCAAGCTCGAGCTGGCAAACCCGGGTGGCTCGGTCAAAGACCGGATCGGCATTTCGATGATCGAGGAGGCCGAGCGGCGCGGCGACATCAAGCCCGGCGATACGATCGTCGAAGCGACTGCTGGCAATACTGGCATCGGCCTCGCATTGGTTGCCGCGCAAAAGGGTTACAAATTGATCCTGGTATTACCGGACAAGATGAGTCAGGAGAAGATCTTCAACCTGCGCGCGATGGGCGCTGAGGTTGTCCTGACGCGCTCGGATGTCGCCAAAGGTCATCCCGAGTACTACCAGGATCTGGGCAGGAGCATCGCCGAGGAAAAAGGCTGCTACTTCATTAATCAGTTCGGCAATCCCGACAATCCGCTTGCCCACGAGATGACGACGACCCCGGAAATCCTCGAGCAGCTGGACGGCAATGTGGATGCAATCGTCCTTGGCGTCGGCTCAAGCGGCACCGTTACCGGTGTCTGCAATTACCTGAACGAGCATGCGCCCAATATCGAAGTCATCCTCGCCGATCCAGTGGGATCGATACTCGCCGAGTACATCAATACCGGCAATCTCAGCGACAAGAGCAGCAGCTGGCTCGTCGAGGGCATCGGCGAGGACTTCATTCCGGACATCGCCGATTTCTCCCGAGTGACCAGGGCCTACGCGATCAGCGACGCAGAGTCGTTTGCCGCTGCGCGCAATTTGCTCAAGCGCGAAGGCGTGCTGGCCGGCTCCTCCACGGGCACGTTGCTCGCCGCAGCGCTCAAGTACTGTCTCGAACAGACTGAGGCCAAGCGTGTGGTGACGTTCGCCTGTGATACCGGCAATAAGTACCTGTCTAAACTCTACAACGACTTTTGGCTGGAAGATCAGGGCTTTATTGAGCGTGAACAGGCCGGAGACCTCAGGGACCTGGTCGGCAGGCCACACGACGAGCGAGCGACAATTACGGTGGGGCCGGGCGATGTTCTAACCACGGCGCACAATCGCCTGCGCAATGCCGGTTTCTCGCAATTGCCTGTCATGGACGCAGGCAAGCTCGTCGGCGTCGTGACCGAGGAGACCATCATCCAGCACGTGTACGGCCAGCCCGAACTCATGAATGCACCCGTTGCTGACGCGATGCAGACGGCGTTCATCAAGCTCGACAAGGCAACGAGCGTGAACAACCTGGTGTCGATGCTGCAGGTTCAGCCGTATGCGGCGATCATGGACGGCGACGAGTTTCTCGGGCTTATTACCCGGTCGGACGTTCTTAATTATCTCCGCAGACAAATCTAGAAACCGATGGTTGGAGCGCCTCTTGAGGCGCGACTGAGGCACGCGACATCGCACCACTTTTTCGTAAGTCTTGGTCGCGCTCCGAGGAACGCTCCAACGGTAGCGTGACGTGGCCGGATATTGAATGGTCAGTCGGACAGAGCGGCCAACTGGTCGGCCTGGTACTCGTTGATGAGCGGCTGCACCACCTGATCCAGGCTGCCCTCGAGAACCTCATCGAGTTTGTACAACGTCAGGTTGATGCGGTGATCTGTGACGCGACCCTGCGGGAAGTTGTACGTACGTATGCGCTCGGACCTGTCGCCCGAACCAACCAGCAGTTTTCGCTGTTGCGCCTGTTCGGTGGCTTGCTCTGTGACTTTCGCATCCAGCAGGCGCGCCTGCAGAAGTGACATCGCCCTCGCACGGTTCTTGTGCTGAGAGCGCTCGTCCTGGCACTCAACGACGATACCGGATGGCAAGTGCGTCAGGCGCACCGCGGAGTCAGTCTTGTTGACGTGTTGCCCACCCGCTCCCGATGCCCGGTACGTGTCCACCCGGAGGTCCGCCGGATTGATTTCATCTGCTTCAATCTCGTCGGGTTCAGGTAGCACTGCGACAGTGCAGGCTGAAGTATGGATACGGCCTTGCGACTCGGTTGTGGGTACACGCTGTACGCGGTGTGCGCCGGATTCGAACTTCAGTTTCGCGTAGATGCTGTTGCCGGTAACGCGACTGATAATTTCTTTGTAGCCGCCATGCTCGCCTTCGCGCTCGCTGAGAATCTCGACCGACCATCCCATTGTTTCGGCGTACTTGGAGTACATGCGAAACAAATCGCCAGCAAAAATTGCGGCTTCGTCGCCGCCTGTGCCGGCGCGCACCTCGAGGAATACGTTACTGGTGTCGTAGTGGTCGGGCGGAATCAGCGACTTTTGCAGCTCCAGAAGCAGTTCATCCCGGCGTATCGTCAGGCCCGCCAGCTCTTCCAAACCCATCTCGCGAATTTCGCTGTCGGCATCGTCGGCCATTTCCTGTGCGGCGGCGATATCTTCGTCGAGTGATTCGAATTCCTCGAACAGTTTGACGATCGGCTCGACTCGCGAGTACTCCTTGGACAACTCGCGGAACTGGTTCTGGTCTGAAATCACACTCGGGTCAGCGAGCAGGCCGGCGATTTCCTCGAACCTGTCGCTGACGGACTCTAGCTTGTGGCGTATGGAGTCTTTCACCACTTCACCCGTCAGTTATCGTCAATGCCGAACAGGGTGCGAGCCGCCGCGACGAGCTCTTCCTCGGAAGCCTCACCGGCCTCGCGAAGCCGCACGCTTGGGTGGTGCAGGAGCTTTTTCATCAGAGAGGCGGTGGCGAATTCGATGACCTCGCGGCTATCGATGCCCTTGTTGAGCCGCCGTTGCGCCTCGTGCAGGACTTCGTCACGGATCGTCTCACCGTGTTCGCGCAACGCTGTGATGACCGGCGAAACCTGTTTTGCACGCTCGATGCTCAGGTAGCGGCGGATTTCCTCGTCGAGAATCCGATTGGCGTCAACAGCCGCCGCCTCACGGCTGGTCTGACCTTCCTGAATGACTTTTTGCAGATCGTCGATCGTGTACAGGTAAATATCGCTGAGGCCGGCGACATCGGCTGCAATATCCCGCGGCACGGCGATATCAACAGCGAAGACAGGCTTGTGCTTACGAGCCTTCATAGCCACTTCGATCTGGTCGCGCGTGATGATGGGCAGAGGACTCGCAGTCGAGGTGATCAGGATATCGGCTTCGGGCAAGATACCCTCGAGTTCGGACAACGGCACGGCATAGCCACCAAACTGACTGGCAAGGCCACGCGCACGGTCAACATCGCGGTTGGCAACGAACAAACGGCCAATTTCCTTCTTCTTGAGATGTTTGGCGACCAGCTCAATCGTAATTCCGGCACCGACGAGAAGCGCAGTGTGCTGCCCAAATCCTGCGAAGAACTGTTGTGCGAGGCTGACCGCCGCAGACGCCACCGATACCGGATTCGCGCCAATCTCGGTATCAGTGCGCACTTTCTTGGCGACCGAGAATGTGTGTTGGAACAAGCGACTCAATTGCTTGCCGACCGTGCCTGCCTGCTGGCCGTCGCGGAACGCGTCTTTGAGCTGGCCGAGAATTTGCGGCTCACCCAGCACCATCGAATCGAGGCCGCAGGCGACGCGAAAAATGTGCCGGATTGCCTCGTCGTCATCGAGAGTAAACAGCGTGTCGACGAAACCGGGGTCCAGGCTGCGCTCGTCGTGCAGCCAGTTCTGCAGGCGGTCACGGCCCCCGTCAGAGGTGATGACATAAAATTCGGTACGGTTGCAGGTCGACAGCAACACGGTTTCATCGACGCCGTCTATTTCTGCAAGGCGCACAAGGGCCCGACCGACCTCGTCACCCGCGAAAACGACTTGTTCGCGAATTTCAACAGGTGCCGTGTTATGGTTCAGCCCGAGTATTTGCAGCCGCATAGCCGATAATTGTATGCGAACTGACGGCTCAGTTCCTTGTCTGTGATACCTATGAAACGCGATAATCCTCGGCGCCATAGATGACCCATAGAGAATTAATGCACCACATTCCTGTCCGATCACCCGCTTTCACAATAATTGTGGCCCTGTTGCTTGCGACTCCGTCGTTCTCCCAGGCTGCCGACGAAGATGTGAATTCGGTTGCCACACACCTCCTGGACGCGGAAATCGCGCTGCATGCCGACGACTACCTAACGGCCGTCAGCGAGTATCGCAAGGCGGCCGAAAGCAGTGACAGCGCCGACATCGCGCGTCAGGCAACCCGTTTGGCCTTTGATTTCGGCTTTAACGACGAGGCTGTTCTTGCCGCGAAGAGGTGGCGTGATCTAGCTCCCGATAGCGACGATGCGCTACTCCACCTGGCACAGATCTCTTTGCGCCGCGGCGAATTGCGTGCCGCGCGCCGGCACTTTACGACCCTGATTGAGAATGGCGAGCAGCCGGCCGATGAGCGGCTGTTCACGCTGATGAACTTTATCTCTCAGGAGGACCCAAAGCTTGCCGATGACCTCATGCGCTCGCTGGCCAGGCCCTACAAAGACTCCGCGCTGGCGCACTACGCCGCCGCCGCCGTAGCTTTGCAGGCCGACGATCTGGAGTTCGCGATCGAGCAGTCCAAAATTGCCATCGAGCTCGATCCTGAGTGGATCAAAGCCAAGCTGCTATATGCTCGGGCGATGTTGCTTGCCGGGGAGGGTGACGACGCGATTGACTACACGGCGCGAATTATCGGTGATGACCCGAACCCGAATCCCGATGCGCGCATGGAACTGGCATTGATGTACATAACGGCGAATCGCGAGGACGATGCGCTGAGCCAGGTAAACCAGGTCCTGATGGAGAGTGCAAAGCGGACTGACGCATTGCGAATGATGGCCATCATCAATTTCCGGCAGAATAATCTCGACGCTGCCTGGGACGACTTCGAGGATTTGCTGGCGAGCGGCGACTACACGGCCGACGCTTTGTACTACCTGGCGCGAATTGCCGACTATCGCTCTGAGTTCGATCGGGCCGTCAGTTTGTACTCGCAGGTAATGACGGGCAAGAATGCGGTCACATCGCAGCGCCGCGCAAGCGCATTGATGGCATACCAGCAGGATGATCCGGATGGGGCGCTGCAGCGCCTTGATGATTTCGCCGACAAAAGACCACCATTCGCAATCGACATGATACTGGCCAAGGCGCAGCTGCTGAACTCACTGGATCGCCACGAGGAAGCGCTCGACAACTACGACAAGGCGAACAGTTACCGCCCCGATGACGAATCCATCGCACTTGGGCGAGCCGAACTCATGTTACGCATGGACCGGCTCGAGGACTCGCTTGCTGCCTACCGAGAGGCAGCCAGGCGTTGGCCGGACAGTTCGATGACGTTGAATGCACTCGGCTACACGCTTGCGGACCGGACGGATGAGTATCGCGAGGCTGAGAAGCTGATACGCAAGGCACTCAAGAGTGATCCGGAGAGCGCGGCGATCATCGATAGCCTCGGTTGGGTGCTTTACAAGCGTGGCAAGCATGAAGAAGCGGTGGAACACCTCAAAATCGCCTACG